>Ga0172371_10000654_pt1 | contig 54617 bp, 49 predicted proteins | sample Lak12m_FD_114543 | JGI IMG/M metagenome (GOLD analysis project Ga0172371, IMG submission 114543) | Freshwater microbial communities from Kabuno Bay, South-Kivu, Congo - kab_022012_12m | ecosystem: Environmental > Aquatic > Freshwater > Lake | place: Democratic Republic of the Congo: South-Kivu... | reverse complement strand
TGGTGGTCGTGGCCGTGGAGCGGTAGGAGGTGGCAGGCTTGCGGGCGAGGACCATGTCCCAGCGCCCGTCGATGAAGTGCTCCCAGAAGACGATGATGCGGTCGCCCCGCGTGAGGGCCGGTGTGGCCACGCCCCAGGCCTCCACCCTTGCGCCGGCGCGGACCCGGGACGGAACGGCCGGCGGCGTCAGCCGCTCGCGCGGCACCACGGGGGGACCCCCGCCATCGGCGGTCGCGAGGAGCGTGCGGTCGGCACCGATCACCCAGCCAAGGCGCGCGTCGCATAACGCCACGCCGTAGAGGTTCGCGCCGGTCCCCGAGCTCTGCCGCTCCCAGGTCGCGCCGCCGTCGCTCGTGGAGAGGGTGAGCCCGGTGTCGCCGACCACCCATCCGTGCGTCGCGTCCACGAAGTCGACGCCCTTCAGGTGTGTCGTGGTCCCTGAGATCTGGCGGCGCCAGGTCGCGCCCCTCTCTGTCGTATCGACCGTGGCTGCGGCGGACTTGAAGGCGTGCCTCCCGTCACCGTGCGGCACGGCCCCCGGTCAGCCCAGGGTCTCGCGGGCGGCCCGGAGCGCCTCACGCGGCGAGCGCAGGGTGCGCAGCACCGCCGACGGTTCGAAGCCGGAGTGCGCGAGGCAGTCGCGGCAGCGGGGGTCGCCCGAGGCGTGGCCGTACCGCGACCAGTCGGTGGTCGCGGCCAGCTCCTGGTAGGTCGCGCAGTGGCCGTCGTCGGCACGCAGGTAGCAGGGCCGCTGCCAGCCGAGCACGGAGTAGCAGGGGATCGCCCAGGGGGTGCAGTCCAGGTCGACGCGCCCGGCGAGGAAGTCCAGGTAGAGCGGCGAGTGGTTGAAGCGCCAGGAGCGCCGGCTGCCGTCCGCGAGCACGGCGCGGCACAGCTCCCGGGCGTCGGCGGCTCCCAGGTAGCGGCCTTCGTCGCTCGCGTCCTCCTGCGCGAAGCCCGGGGCGAGCATCATCGCATCGACGTGCAGCTCGTCGGTGAGGAAGGCGAAGAGGTCACACAGCGGCCCGGCGGACTCTCCCGCGTAGACGGTCGTGTTGGTCATCACGCTGAACCCGGCGGCCTTTGCGGCCCTGATCCCGGCGACGGCCCTGTCGAACACGCCGGGCCTCCGCACCGAGGCGTCGTGGCGCTCGCGGAGCCCGTCGACGTGCACCACCCAGGAGAAGTACGGCGTGGGGCGGAAGCGCCGCAGCGACTCCTCGAGGAGCAGGCCGTTCGTGCACAGGTAGACGTAGCGGCCATCGCGCACCAGCGCTCGCACCAGACGGTCGATCTCGGGGTGCAGCAGAGGCTCGCCGCCGGCGATGGAGACCATCGGGGCGCCGCACTCGTGCAGGGCCACGAGCGCCGTCTCGACGGTCATGAGCTGTCGCAGGACGCCGTCGGGATGCTGCGCCTTGCCGCACCCGGCGCAGCGCAGATTGCAGGCGAACAGCGGCTCGAGCTGGACGATGAGGGGGAAGTGGCGCCGGCGCAGGAGCTTCTGCGTGAGCAGGTACCGGCCTATCCTCGCCTGCTGTCGCGGCCGCACGCTCACGTCACACCACCTCCGAGGCGGCTCGGGCCCGCGCCGCGTCGGATCCCGTCTCGGGTGGCGCTTCGGGCTGCCCCTCACGTCGCTCCTCGCCCGCCAGGTCGCAGGTCAGCTCACGCGGAAGCGTGAACTGCATGTCCTCGCTGCCCGCGCACCGCTCCTCGACTGTGATGCGCCCGAACCCGGAGAGCGCGCCCACGACGCGGTCCACCAGTGCCTCGGGGGCGGAGGCCCCCGCCGTCACACCGACCGTGCGGCGGCCGACGAGCCAGGCGGGGTCGAGCCAGGTGTCGTCGTCGATGAGCCTGGCGGCGCAGCCTTCCCGCGCGGCGATCTCCGCCAGGCGGCGCGAGTTGGACGAGTTGGCCGAGCCGATCACGAGCACGAGGTCGGCCTCGCGGGCGATCTGCCTGACGGCGTCCTGCCGGTTGGATGTGGCGTAGCAGATGTCGGCCGATCGAGGACCCATGAGTCGGGGGTAGCGGTCCCTCAACCGCGCGACGACCCCTTCGATCTCGTCGACCGCCAGCGTGGTCTGGGTGAGGTACGCGGCCGGCTCGTCCTCCGGCAGCTGCAGGGCGTCGACGCCGGCGCAGTCGCGGACGACCACTGTGGCCTCGGGGGCTTCGCCCAGGGTGCCCTCGACCTCGTCGTGTCCCGGGTGCCCGATGAGGACGATACGGTGTCCGGCGGCAGCCAGAGTCCTGGCCTCACGGTGGACCTTGGCGACCAGCGGGCAGGTCGCATCGATCACCCGCAGGCCACGCCGCGCGGCCTCGTCGCGCACCGAGGGAGCCACGCCGTGCGCCGCGAAGATGCAGCGGGAGCCGTGCGGCACCTCGTCGAGGGACGCCACGAAGCGCGCACCACGCCGCTCGAGGTCGCGCACCACGTGGACGTTGTGGACGATCTGCCGGCGCACGTACAGAGGCTCCCCGAAGCGCTCGAGGGCGCGTTCGACGGTCGTGATGGCGCGCTGGGCTCCGGCGCAGAACGAGCGTGGCGACGCCAGCAGCACGCGCCGCTCGCCGGCGGCCGCGGCCCAGCTCGAGAGGGCGGGCGCGGCGCGGCGCAGGGCACGCTTCGCCTCCACGAGGCCGCGCAGGGCCTCTCCCGGACGTGAGAGCCGCGTGCTCGGGGTGTCGACGACGACACGGAGCACGGCGAAGGGCCGTCCGTTGCTCGTCTCTTCGAGCCAGGCGGATTCCATGTCCACGGCGACGGCGCCGCGCGCCGCAAGGCGCGCCCGCGCGCCGCCCCTGGCGAGGTGCGCGGATGAGACCACGTGGCCGGTGTGCACGCGCTCGATGCCGCAGGCGCGCAGCGCCGCCACCAGGGGGCCGCCGGCGGCGGTCGGGCGGCGCCGCCCGTCGCCGTCGGCGGCGGCGACGCTGTCGGCCACGACGACGTCGCCGGGGCGCAGATCGTCCGTGAGGGCGCCGCAGAAGCCGATCACCGCCACGGCGCCCGCCGCGAGGTCGCGCGCCTCGTGGGCGGCGGCGCGGGCCTGGCGGGGTCCCATGCCGGTCCGCCTCACGACGGCGTCGCCGGTGACGCCCAGCACGGTGGCCCGCTCGATCACGAGCGGGACGAACAGCAGCAGGCCCGGCGGGCGTTCTTCCCGGGCTCTCATCGCGGGGTCTCTTGCGCGACGCAGGACCCCCGGCGCACGGTCGCGCCGGAGGAGCCCCAGCGCGAGTGGTGCCCGTGCACGTAGCGACCGAGCGCCTGGATGGGGAAGACGAGGCGGTAGAGGTGGTAGTTGATGGAGAAGTCGCCGGGGAAGCCCGTGCCGGTGAACTCGGGCTCGTCCCACGTCCCCTCCGCAGTCTGGGTGCGGACGAGGAAGTCGACACCGCGAAGCACCGACGCCCTCTCCGCGGCCCCGGCCGCGACGAAGGCGAGCAGGGCCCATGCGGTCTGCGACGCCGTGCTGGGGCCGTGGCCGCCCCAGTAGGCCGGATCGGTGTACGAGCGGATGTCCTCACCCCAGCCGCCGTCGCGGTTCTGGTGGGCCTCGAGCCAGGCCAGACCACGCCGCAGGCGCTCGTCGGTGGGCGGCATGCCTGCCGCGACGGCCGCGGTCACGGCGGCCGCCGTGCCGTAGACGTAGTTGACGCCCCAGCGCCCGAACCAGGAGCCGTCGGGGTTCTGCATCGTGCCCAGGTAGCGGAGCGCCTGCCTCGCCGGCGAGCCGGCGAGCCGGCCCTCGCCGGCCAGCATCTCGACCACGTGGGCCGTGACGTCGGCCGACGGCGGGTCGATGACCGCGCCGAAGTCGCAGAACGGCAGCCGCGTGACGAGCTCCCGCGTGTTGTCCACGTCGAACGCCGCCCAGCCGCCGTCCCTGCACTGCAGTGCGAGGATCCAGGCGACCCCGCGGCGCAGCGCGGCCTCGAGCCCGGGGCCGGCCGGGGCGCCGATGCGGCGCAGCGCCATGACCACCTCGCTCGCATCGTCGATGTCGGGGTAGTTCTCGTTGGCGAACTCGAACGCCCACCCGCCGGGCGCGACGCCGTGACGCCGCACCGCCCAGTCGCCGGTGACGCGCACCTCCTTGCGCAGCAGGAAGGAACCGGCGCGGGCCAGCGCCGGATGGGCCCCGTCGAGTCCGGCGTCGGAAAGCGCGATGACGGCCAGCGCCGTGTCCCAGACCGGCGACTGGCAGGCCTCCAGGCGGCGTCCGTCGCCGTCCCTGACAGTGAACGCGTCGATGGCCGCGAACGCCGCCCGCAGCGCCGGGTGGTCCAACGGGTAGCCGGCGACGTGGAGAGCCAGGATCGAGTACACGAGGGGGGGCTGGATGCCGCCCCAGCAGCCGTCGGCCTCCTGACGAGCCAGCACCCAGTCGAGACAGCGTCGCACCGCGAGCCGTCGCACCGGCGCCACGGGGCGGCGCTCGTAGGCGTGCAGCACGCGGTCGAGGCGGTCGAAGGCCCCCGGCCACGTGTACGGGGCCGCGGGCTCGCGTCTGCGCCGCCCGACACGCAGCTCGTCCAGGGTGAACCCCAGTCCGCGCCTGGGGCGGTGTGCGGCCACCACGGTCAGCGGCACCAGGGTCTGCCGCGCCCAGCAGGCCCAGTCGTAGATGTTGAGCGGGGCCCAGGGCGGCAGGAAGACGATCTCGGGCGGCAGCGCCGGCACGTCGTCATCCCACGAGCAGACCCCGAAGAGGGCCAGCCACAGGCGCGTGAAGACCCGCGAGCCCTCGATGCCTCCCGCGTGGCGGATGAACTCGCAGGCACGGCGCATGTGGGCCGCGTTCGGCGGGTCTCCGGCGATGCGCAGCGCCGCGTACGCTTCGACGGTGGTGGAGAGGTCGCCGGGCCCGCCGTGGAACGTCGCCCACGAGCCGCCGGTCGTCTGATGTGCGCGGATCCAGGCGGCCGTGGGGCCCACCACGGCGTCGTCGAGCACGCCCAGGAAGGCGCGCATGAGCAGGTCCTCGGCCTCCATGGTCACGTTGGTCTCCAGCTCTCCCTTCCACCAGCCGTCGCTGTGCTGGAGGGAGAGCAGGTGGTCGACGGCCCGCTGCAGGGCCGTGGCGGCGGCGCGGCGGGCCGTCTCGCTGCCGGCCATGGTCATGATCCCCTCCCGATCAGGTACCGGGCCATCTGCGCCAGGTCGGCTGCGCGCGCGGCCTCCAGGTGACCGCCCTCCAGCGCCTTCGGTGCCCGGCCGAGATGGACGTCGGCGAAGGCGACGCACCAGGCGCGGGCGCCTGCCTCGTCGAGCGCTGCCGTCGCCGCCGCGCAGGCGCGCTCGTCGAAGTCGCCCGCCAGGGCGGCGGCCAGCAGGGAGCCACGCTCGGTGGCGAGCGTGTGCGCGATGGGCAGGCTCATCTTGCGCTCGCGCAGGTCCCTGGCCACAGGCTCGCCCGTGGTCACCGGGTCTCCCCAGGTGCCGAGCACGTCATCCACGGCCTGGAAGCAGAGCCCGAGCTCCGGCCCGAACGTCCGCAGCGCGTCGACCTGGGCGTCGCCGCCGCCGCCGAGGAGCCCCCTCCAGGGCGCCCGCGCAGGCGAAGAGCGCCCCCGTCTTGTGGGCCTCCATGGTCACCGTGCTCTGCCCGCCGCCGCTGCCGAGGCTGCTGTCCTCCAGCTGTCCCTCGATCATCAGCGCGGTGGCGGCGGCCGACTCCGCGGCCGCCTGCGTGTGCGGCCGGCCGGGCTCCAGCTGCGTGCGCTGCGCGTGGGCCAGGAGCGCGTCGCCGACGATGAACGCGTGCGCGACGCCCCACTTCGCCCACACGGTGGTCCGATGCCTGCGCAGGACGTCGCCGTCCATGATGTCGTCGTGGACGAGGGAGAAGTCGTCCACGAGCTCCAGCGCAACGGCGCCGGGCAGCGCAGCCGCGGCCGGCGAGCCCGCAGCCTCGCAGGCCGGGAGCGCGATGGCCGGGCGCACGCGCTTGCCGCCGTTGGTCTGGAGCTCGTTGCCCTCGATGTCGCACCAGCAGAGGTGGTAGGCGACCGCCGGCACGCAGCTCTGCGGCAGACGGCCGACCTCGGCGCGCAGGCGCGCGTCGATCGTCTCGCGGTGGCGCAGCAGCGGCTCGGGGGCGGCAGCCGTGTGGGCCGCACGCGCTTGCCCGGGGCTCATGCAGCACCTCCGTGCGCGCGGGGGCGGACGTCGGACAGCGCCTCGTGAGCCGCTCGCAGACCGCTCCGCACCGCGCTCTCCATGGTGTCGGGCCAGCCGGTGTCGGTGTAGGCGCCGGCGAGATACAGGCCGGGGAGCAGGGTGCGCGCTCCCGGACGCAGGCCCGCGCTGCCGGGGGTCCCGCGGAAGGTGGCCGCCGGTGCCCGCGTGACGAGAAAGCGCTCCACGTGGGCTCTGCGGGCCGCCGGGAAGAGGCGCGCGAGCGCGGGCACGAGACGCTCGCGCAGCACCTCGACGGGCTCTCGGAGCGCGTCGCCGGCGTCGGAGAGGGTGACGACCACGTAGCGGCCGCGCGCGGATCCCGCCGCGTGGCTGCGCTCGAACGCCCACTGCACCGGCGAGTCGAGTGCCGCCACGAACGCGTACGGCATGACCGGGCGGTCGTAGACCACGTGCGCGCTCACGATCGCCGATGTGCCGAGCCCTGCGAGCGCCCCCGGGGCGGGCAGGGCGCCGAGCGGCAGCAGGCGTGCGGCGCGTCGGGGCGGGACGGCGAGGACGACGGCGTCGGCTTCCAGCGTGCCGGCGCGGGACTCGACGCCGCGCCCGTCGCCGGTCAGGGCCCCGACGGGGTCGCCCAGACGGACGTCCACGCCGGCGCCGCGGAGCGCGGCCATCGCGGGCTCCCCGTGCAGACGGGCCAGGGGCACGCGGGAGACGCCGATGTCGCCGGCCGCCGCCCGTTCCAAGAGGCCGGTGCGGAACACCTTGGCCGCCAGCAGCAGACTGGCCTGGTCGGCGCGCAGGTTCAGCGTCGCCTGGCCGATGAGGTTCCACAGACAGGCGACGGCGTCCGCGCTCTGCCCCTGGGCGGTGAGCCAAGAACCGAAGCTCTGGCCGTCGAGCCGCGCGTCGCGGGCGTCGAGCCTGCCGAGGTCGAGGGCCGCGAGCCCAGCGCGCCAGCGCTCGCGCGGCGTGAGGTACGGGTAGGTGGCCAGGGCGCCCGCGAGGTGCAGCGGGGCGGGCAGGCCGCTGCGCCGCAGTCGGCCGCGCCGGCCGTGGGGGTCCAGGACGATGATCTCCATGCGTCGCTGGAGCTCCGTGAGATGGGTGACGTCGAGCCGCCGCAGCAGCCAGCGATAGGCGCAGCAGCAGCGCAAGAAGACGTGCTGGCCGACGTCCACTTCGAGGCCGTCCCGCCGCAGCGAGGTCGCGGCTCCACCGAGGACGCGGCGTGACTCGACGAGGGTGACGCGGGCGCCGGCGTCGGCGCAGGCCAGCGCCGCCGTGATACCGGCGAGGCCGCCGCCGACCACCACGACCGCGCGTCCCTTACGCTGCCCCTGTGGTGTCGTGCCGGGCATCTGCGCTCACACCCCGGCGCCGGCCAGAGCCCTGACGGCCACGAGCAGCTTCTGCGACGCGGGTAGCGAGATCCGGCCGCCGAAGATGTCGTCCGGGCGGCGCTCGATGTGGCGCAGGAGCTGGCGGTAGATGCCGGCCATGGCGCCCACGCAGGCGGCGCTGCGCCGGTCGAGGAGCGGAAGCAGGCGTACGCCGCGCGCGAACCATTCTTCGGCGCGCGCGGCCTCGAAGCGGATGAGCTCCGCAGCGGCCGGGCTGGGTCTGTGCAGCCCGGCCGGCGTCAGACCGAACCGCCCCAGGTCTGCGGTCGGCAGGTACACCCTGCCCATGCCCAGGTCCTCGCGCACGTCGCGCAGGATGTTGGTGAGCTGCAGCGCGACGCCCAGGTCGTCGGCCAGCTGCCCGGCCGCAGCCGTGTCCCGGCCCTCGCCGATCATGAACACGGCCAGCGACAGCCTGCCGATGGAGCCGGCCACGCAGCGGCAGTAAGGGATGAGGTCCTCGACGCTCTCGAACGTGGCGCCGTCCACGTCCATGCGCACGCCGCGCAGGAGGCTGTCGAACGCATCGAGCGGCAGGCGGCACACCGTGCCGACCTGCGCGAGCGCGGTGAGCACCGGGTCGTCCGCCGAGGCCCGCAGCGTGCGCAGCGAATCGCGGACCTCGTCCAGGGCGCACCCCTTGGCGTCCGCGCCCAGGGTGCCGTCGCCGATGTCGTCGATGCGCCGTGCCATGGCGTACACGGCGGCGAGGGCGCGCCGCTTCGTCACCGGCAGCAGGCGGATCCCGTACCAGAAGTTCTTCGCCTCTCGCCGCGTCACGTCCTCGCAGTAGCGGATCGCGGCGGTCGCCGGCAGGGCGGGCGGGCCGTCGTACGGACCCGCGCCCCAGGAGCGCCGGGCGGCGGCGCGTCGCTCAGGCACGGAGCAGCTCCCGGGCGCCGGCCAGCAGCAGGCGCCGCTTCGCGGGGTGCGCCGAGGCGTCGAGCGTGGCGTAGCGCCGCCGCGCCAGGTCGTCGAGGGCGGCGAAGCCGCCCGCCGCGAACAGTCGCACCGCGAGCCCGACGCGGCCCGGCAGCGAGCGGTACAGCGGACGGGCGTCTTCGAGCAGCGCGCCCGTGCGCTGCGCCTCGAACGCCATGAGCCGGACGAAGCGGGCGTCGCAGACGCCCGCGAGCAGGTCGCGCTCCCGGTAGCCGAAGCGGCGCAGGTCCTCGAGCGGGATGTAGATGCGCCCCATGGCCGCGTCCTCGCCGAGGTCCTGCCAGAGCTCGACGAGCTGCAGTGCTGCGCAGACGTGGTCCGAGAGCGCCAGGCGCCCGGGGGTGCAGCACTCCGCGACGCGCAGCACGAGCTCGCCGACGGGCGCCGCCGAGAGGCGACAGTAGCCGAGCAGGTCGTCGTAGCTCTCGTACCTGTGTACGGTCTGGTCCTGCTCGTTGGCTCTGATCAGGCGGTCCAGGGGCTCGCGCGGCAGGTCGAAGCGGCGCACGGTCCCCGCCAGGCGCCGCAGGAGCGGATGCCGCGGGGTGCCGCCGCTGTAGATCGTGTCCAGCTCGGCGGACACCGCCGCCAGCTGGCTCAGCCGGTCGCCCGGAGCCTCGTCGCCGATGTCGTCGACCAGGCGCGCGAAGCCGTACACGGCGAGCAGATGGGAGCGCAGCTCGCGAGGGAGGAGCCGCGAGGCCACGGGGAAGTTCTCGCCGGCGGCCCGGGCCATCACCGCGCCGGCGTCCACGGCGACGCCGACGTGGTGCATCTCATCTGCCACCACGGCTCGGCTTGCGTCGGGTTGCCCAGGTCCCATCGGCGCGATGATAGCTCAGGCCCGGCGGAGACGTAACGATGGAGGCGCGGCGTACCGCGGTCGGCGGGCGTCGGTGGCGGCCGCCGTGCGCAGCGGCGACCGACGCCCGGAGCGCGACGGTGGCGCGACCCGGGGTGCGGGGGAGCGGCGCGGACGCCGGCGGAGACCTTCGGCCGCCGCGCCCGACCTGCTAGAATCGAGGCCTCCATGGCCGCCGATTTCGTCCATCTGCACGTGCACAGCGAGTACTCGCTGCTCGACGGCGCCTGCCGCGTCAAGAGTCTCGTGCAGCGCGCCAAGGAGCTCGGCATGCCCGCCGTGGCGCTCACCGACCACGGCACCCTGGGCGGCGCGGTCAAGTTCTACGACGCCGCCCGCAAGGAGGGCATCAAGCCCATCATCGGTCTCGAGCTCTACGTGGCCACCGACAGGCACTCGCGCGCCGGCGTCAAGGAGCGCAACGCCCACCTCACGCTGCTGGCCCGCGACCAGACCGGCTACAAGAACCTCGTCAAGCTCAGCACGCGTGCGTACCTGGAGGGCTACTACTACAAACCGCGCGCCGACTGGGAGCTGCTGGCCGAGCACAGCGAGGGCCTCATCGCGCTCACCGGCTGCATGAGCGGCCGCATCGCCATGCTGCTGCGCGACGGCGACGAGGACGGCGCCGTGGCCGAGGTCCGCCGCCTGGCCGGCCTGCTGGGCCCCGAGAACGTCTTCGTCGAGCTGCAGGACGCCGGCCTGCCCGAGCAGCGCGAGCTGCTGCCCAAGCAGTGGGCGCTGGCGCAGAAGGCCGGCTTGCGCACCGTGGCCACCAACGACGTGCACTACCTGCGGCACGAGGACAACTACGCCCACGACGCGCTGCTCTGCATCCAGACGCAGAGCAACCTCGAGGACGAGAACCGCATGAAGTACGGCAGCGACGAGTTCTACCTCAAGTCGGGCGAGGAGATGTACGAGCGCTTCAAGGACTACCCGGGCTCGTGCGAAGCCACCGTGGAGATCGCCTCACGCTGCGACGTCAGCCTGGACTTCGGCACGTACCTGCTGCCGTCTTACCCTGTACCTGAGGGTTATACCGAGGCCACGTACCTGCGCGAGCTCTGTGAGCACGGCGCGCTGCGTCGCTACGGCACCGAGGCTGCGCCGGAGGTCAAGGAGCGCCTCGACTTCGAGCTCGGCGTCATCGGCGAGATGGGCTTCGACGCCTACTTCCTCATCGTCTGGGACTACGTCAAGTTCGCCAAGGACAACGGCATCGCGGTGGGACCCGGCCGCGGCTCGGCCGCCGGGTCCATCGTCAGCTACTGCCTCGCCATCACCGACATCGACCCGCTCAAGTACGACCTGCTCTTCGAGCGTTTCCTCAACCCCGGGCGCAAGAGCATGCCCGACGTCGACATGGACTTCAGCGTGAAGCGCCGCGGCGACGTCATCGAGTACGTGGCGCGCAAGTACGGGCGCGACAGGGTGGCGCAGATCATCACCTTCGGCACCATGGCCGCGCGCGCCGCCGTGCGCGACGCGGCGCGCGTCATGGGCAAGCCCTACGCCGTGGGCGACAGGATCGCCAAGATGATCCCCGAGCAGGCGCCGCCGGCGAGCTTCGCCGACGCCATGCTGCCGGGCGGCGAGCTCAAGCAGGCCTACGACGCCGACGCGGAGGTCAAGGAGGTCGTCGACCTCGCCATGAGCCTCGAGGGGCTCATCCGCAACGACTCCATCCATGCCGCGGCCGTCGTCATCAGCGACAAGCCGCTCACCGAGTACCTGCCGCTGCAGCAGAAGGGCGAGGCCGAGCTCGTCACCCAGTTCGACATGGACGACGTGGCCAAGCTCGGCCTGCTCAAGATGGACTTCCTCGGCCTGCGCAACCTCGACGTCATCGAGGAGGCCCTCAAGATCATCGAGACCACGCGCGGCGTGTGCATCGAGGTCGATCAGTTGCCCCTGGACGACGAGAAGACGTACAGGATGCTCGCGAAGGGCGACTCCACCGGCGTGTTCCAGTTCGAGAGCCCCGGCATGAAGGAGGCCCTGCGCGAGATCGGTCCCACCGAGTTCGAGGACCTCATCGCCATCGTGGCCCTGTACCGTCCCGGGCCCATGCAGTACATCCCCACGTACGCGCGCAACAAGAAGGACCCGGCCTTGGTCGCCTACGACCACGAGGCCCTGCGCCCCATCCTGGAGCCCACGCACGGCGTGACCATCTACCAGGAGCAATACATGGCCATCGCCCGCCGCGTGGGCGGGTTCAGCCCGGCACAGGCCGACGACCTGCGCAAGGCCATCAGCAAGAAGAACCACAAGCTGATGGCCACCCTGCGCGACCCGCTGATGACGGGCCTCGCCGCGAAGGGCGTGCCGCCGGCCGTTGCCAACAAGCTGTGGGCCAGCTTCGAGGCCACCGGCGACTACTCGTTCAACAAGAGCCACGCGGCCTGCTACGCCATGATCAGCTACCGTACCGCCTGGCTGAAGGCGAACTACCCGGTCGAGTACATGGCGGCGCTCGTCAGCAGTGTCATGAACACCAAGGACAAGGTGCCGTTCTACGTCAGCCAGTGCCGCGAGATGGGCATCGAGGTGCTGCCGCCGGACGTCAACGAGAGCGTCGCCGACTTCACCGTGGTGGGCGGCAAGATCCGCTTCGGCATGAACGCCGTCAAGGGCGTGGGCGTGGGCGCGATCGAGGAGATCATCCGCGCGCGGCACGACGGCGGGCCGTTCACCGGTCTCTACGACTTCTGCGCCCGCGTCGACTCGTCGCAGGCCAACAAGCGCGTGCTCGAGGCGCTCATCCGTGCCGGCGCCTTCGACAGCTCCGGCGACCCGCGGCGCGGCATGCTCGAGGCGCTGCCGGCGGCCATGGCCGACGGCGACCGCCGCCGCAAGGACAGGGCCCGGGGTCAGGGCGGCCTGTTCGACTTCGCTCCCCCCGAAGAGCTCGGCACGCAGGCCCCGCAGGTGCCGCAGCGTGAGTTCGACCAGGCCACCCGGCTGCGCGGCGAGAAGGAGGCCCTGGGCCTCTACGTCTCAGCGCACCCCCTGCAGGGCCTGCGCGAGCAGCTGCGCGAGGAGATCGAGGTCGCGGTCAGCGCGCTCGACGATGCCTCCGACGGCGCCGTCGTGTGGACCGGCGGCATCGTCGCCAACGCCCAGAAGAAGGTCAGCAAGAACGGCGGCGTGTGGCTGGCGTTCCGCCTCGAGGACGTGGACGGCGGCGTGGAGTGCCGCGCCTGGCCGGCCACCTACGAGCAGTACAGGGAGCTCCTCGCGGAGGACTCCATCGTCAAGGTCAAGGGCCGTATCGAGCGCAAGTCCGAGGGCGAGACCGGTCTCATCGCCATGGAGGTCGTGCCGTTCAGCGGGGTCAGCGAGTACCGCCCGCTCACCGTGACGATCGACGCGACGCGCGTGCGGCCCACGGTGGTGGACGAGCTCAAGGACATCCTCGCCGACTTCCCCGGCAAGGTGCCGGTGGTGCTGCAGATGGTCGGCGGCGAGCGCAAGACCAGGCTGCGCGTGGGCGACTCGTGGCGCGTGGACCCCGTCGGCGGCCTCTACGCCGAGCTCAAGGCCCTTCTGGGCGAGAGCTGCGTCGGGGTCGGCTGAGGCCTGCGGGCGCGGGTCAGGCACACGCGACGGCGAGAAGGGCGGAGCAGGCTCATGGCGATACCCGAAGGCATGCGTGACGTGGTGCCGCCCGAGTCGGGCGACCAGCGGGCCCTGGAAGACGCGCTCCTCGCGCGCTTCCGGGCGTACGGGTACGGCCACGTCGTCACGCCGTGGCTGGAGTACGCGGAGACGTTCGCGGCGGCCGGGGACGAGACCCTGGCCGACGGGTACCGGCTGTTCGACCGCCAGGGGCACCAGCTCGTCACGCGCACCGACATGACGGTGCCGGTCGCGCGACTCGCGGCCACGCGCTTCGACGACGAGCCGCTGCCGCTGCGGTTCTGCTACGTGGCGCCGTCCATCCGGCCGTGGGCGCCGCAGCGCAGCCAGGACGGCGAGTTCGTGCAGGCCGGCGCCGAGTTGCTGGGGCTGGGCTCGGCCGGCGCCGACGCCGAGAGCGTCACGCTGCTGTGCGACTGCCTCGCCGCCACAGGCCTGCGCGACTTCCGCGTGGCGCTCGGCTCGGTGGCGTTCTACGGCGCCCTCGTCGACTCGCTGGGCCTCGAGGAGGACGATCGCGAGACCTTTCTCACGGCACTGGCCGACCGCGACTACCCGCTCATGGAGAGCGTCGCCGGCAACGCCGGCGTGGACCAGCGCGCCCTCGGCGTGCTCTGGAAGGTCCTGGAGCTCAGCGGTTCGCGCGACGGCCTCGGTCAGGCGCGCAAGCTCGCGACCACCGAGGCCATGGACGCGGCCATCAGGCGCATGGTCGAGGTGCGCGACCTGGTGGAGGAGGCCGGTTTCGCCGACGTCGTGACATTCGACTTCGGCATGTATCCGGACCTGTCCTATTACAGCGGCGTGATCTTCGAGGCCTACGCCCCCGGTGTCGGCCTGCCCATCGCCACCGGCGGCCGCTACGACGGCCTTCTGGCACGCTTCGCCTGGGACATCCCCGGCGTGGGCTTCGCTCTCGCCCTCGACCGGCTGCTCGACGCCATGGCCGAGGCCGGCGTCGCGCCGCCGGGGGCGCCGCCGGTGCTGGCGTTCTCCGGCGGCCTCGAGGAGCCGGCGCGGGCGGCGGAGCTGCGCCGCGCCGGCCGGGCGGTGGCCACGCTGCCGGAGGGCGCCGCAGCGGCACCTCCATGCCTGCGGCGCGAGGGCGGACGCTACGTGTATGTGGCCGCCGACGGCACCTCCGAGGCGGGCGGCTGGCGCGACATGCGCCGCGCGCTCGGCCTCGAATGAGGCTCGGACTCTCCTGCCCGGACGGCCGTCCGCCGCAGGAGGTCGTCGACCTGCTCTGCACGGCCGGGCTCTGCGGCCGGTTCGACGGCCACACGGCACCGGCGCTCGTGGAGGAGCCGGCACCGGCTTGCCACGTGTGGCTCCTCGCCTCCGCCGCAGACGTGGTCGGGGCCTGCGAGCGCGGTGCGCTCGATGCCGGCGTCGCCGGCAAGGATGCACTGCTGGAGTCCGAGCCGGCGGTGCACGAGCTGCTCGATCTGCGCGCGGCGCGCGACGCGCTCGTGTACGCGGCGCGCACGCACCCCGGCGCCCGCTCGCGGCGCGCGCGGCCGCGTGTGGCCACCCGGTATGTGCGCGTCACGCGGGCGTTCTTCGCGGCGGCGGGGGAGCAGGCCGACGTGCTCGCGTTCGACGCGCCGCTGCTGGCCGTGCGGCTGGGCCTCGCCGACGGCGTGGTGGAGCTGCGCGGGCGGCTGGACGGCGCCGCGGCCGCTGACCTGACGGAGCGGGCAGAGGTGGCCGCCTGCAGCGCCCGCCTGGTGTGCGGCAGGGCCGCACGTACGCTGGCCGGGCCGGCCTTGGAGGACCTCGTCGAGCGCCTGCGGGCGCAGCTGGAGGAAGCATGAAAGAGCTCGTCTGGAACGGCGACGCCCGCGCCCTCGTGGCCGACCTGCGCGCCTTCGCGCCGCCGGCCGCCGAGGTCACGGCGGCGGTCGCGGCGATCGTCGCCGACGTCCACGAGCGCGGCGACGACGCCGTCCGCGAGTACACCCTGCGCCTGGACGGGGTGCGGCTGCCGGAGCACTACGGCGAGGCGCCGGAGCGGCTGCGCGACGCTCTCGCCGGGCTTGCCCCGGCGGTGCGCGAGGGGCTCGAGGTCGCCGCGGCGAACATCCGCGCCTACCACGAGCGCGAGGCGCCGCGGTCCTGGCGCGAGACCCTGGCGCAGGGCCAGGTCGTGGGTCAGGAGGTCGTACCCGTCGGCGTCGCCGGCCTCTATGTGCCCGGCGGCCTCGCCGACTACCCGTCGTCGGTGCTCATGACGGCCATCCCGGCGCAGGTGGCCGGGGTGGAGCGTGTCGTGGTGTGCTCGCCGCCCCGGCGCGGCGGCGGCGCGGCGCGCGGGGTCGCCGCCGCCTGCGCGCTCCTCGGGGCGCGCGACCTGGTGCCCATCGGTGGCGCCCAGGCCGTCGCTGCCATGGCGTGCGGCACCGCCGTGGTGCCGCGCTGTGACGTCATCGTCGGCCCCGGCAATGCCTACGTCACAGAGGCCAAGCGCCAGGTGATGGGGCAGGTGGGCATCGACGCGCTCGCCGGCCCCAGCGAGGTGCTGGTGATCGCCGACGAGTCGGCCGACCCGGCGTGGCTGGCGGCCGACCTCCTTGCGCAGGCCGAGCACGGCTCGGGCGCCATGGCGTGCCTCGCCGACGTGGGCGGCACGCAGGGGGGGCCGGTGCGGGCCGCCATCGAGGCGCTCGCCGCAGAGCTCGGCCTCACGCACGACAACGTCGCCCTGGTGGCCTGCCCCGACCTCGACGCCGCCGTGACGCTGTGCAACGAGTTCGCCCCCGAGCACCTCGAGCTGCACCTGCGCGACTCGGCTGCGCTCGTCCCGCGCATCCGCAACGCCGGGGCCGTGTTCGTCGGCGGCCACGCCGCGACCGCCTTCGCCGACTACGCCGCCGGCAGCAACCACGTGCTGCCCACCGGCGGCTCGGCGCGCTTCGCGCAGGGTCTCTCCGTGGAGCAGTTCCAGAAGCGCATGGCCGTGGTCGAGCTGGACGCCGCCTCCGCCGCCGCGCTCGCTCCGCACGTCGCCGCCGTCGCCGACGAAGAGGGCCTTCGCGCCCACGCCCGCTCCGCGCGTCTGCGCGCCCTCACCCCGCCCACCGACCACTGAGGAGACCGGCATGGACGACCGCCGCGCCGTAGTCGAGCGCAGCACCACCGAGACCCGCGTGAAGGTCAAGCTCGGCCTGGACGGGCCGGCGCAGGCCCGCATCGCCACCGGGGTCGGCTTCTTCGACCACATGCTCACCCTGCTGGCCCACCACGGCGGCCTGGATCTGGAGGTGACGGCCGCAGGCGACCTGCATGTGGACTCCCACCACACTGTGGAGGACGTGGCCCTCGCGCTGGGCGAGGCGCTCAGGGAGGCGGTCGGCGACAAGCGCGGCATCCATCGGTACGGCTCCACCACCCTTCCAATGGACGAGGCGCTGATCATCGTGGCCCTGGACCTCTCCGGGCGGCCTTTCTACGCCGACGACCTGCGTCTCTCGGGAGTGCATATCGGCGACTTCGACGGCGAGCTGGCCTCGCACTTCTTCCAGTCGCTCGCCATGCAGGCCGGGCTCACGCTGCACGTGCGGCTACTGGCCGGCAGCAATGCGCACCACATCGTGGAGGCCGTGTTCAAGGGGTTCGCGCGCTCGCTGCGGCAGGCATGCCTGCGGCAGGCGGGCGTGCAGAGCGTGCCGTCCACCAAGGGCGCTCTGTGACACGCGTCTCCGGGAGCGCCTCGCCGCGGGTCGCCGTCGTCGACTACGGCATGGGCAACCTGGCCAGCGTCGCCAAGGCGCTGGAGCGCACCGGCGCCGATGTGCGCGTCACCGAGAGTGCGGCCGGGCTGCGCGCCGCGGCCGCCGTGGTGCTGCCGGGCGTGGGCGCCTTCCGCGACGCGGCGGCGCGGCTCGCGCAGGGCGGCCTCGCGGCCGCCCTGCGCGAGCGCATCGCCGCCGGCACGCCCTTCCTGGGCGTGTGCCTCGGCCTGCAGCTGCTCTTCGAGAGCAGCGGGGAGGGCGGCCGCTGGCCCGGCCTCGGCGTGTTCTCCGGCACTGTGGAGCGCATCCGCACCGACCTCAAGGTGCCCCACATCGGCTGGAACGAGCTCGAGTGGGCGCCCGCCGGGGCGGGCATGGCCGCGGGTCTGCCCCCGCGCCCGGCCGTCTACTTCGTGCACTCCTACGCGGCCGTGCCTGCGGACCCCCGTGTGGTCGCCGCCACGACCGACTACGGGTCGCCTCTCGTGGCGGCTGTGGCGCGCGACAGGGTGTGGGCTGTACAGTTCCATCCCGAGAAGAGCTCGACCGTCGGCCTGGCGCTCCTGGCGAACTTCGTGGCGCTGACCCGGCAGGAGGCACGTCTGTGATCGTCTTTCCCGCAGTGGACATCCAGGGCGGCAAGGCCGTCCGCCTGCGCCGCGGCGACTTCGCCGAGGTCACCGTGTTCGGCGACGACCCGGTCGAGCTCGCGAAGATGTGGCAGGACCAGGGCGCCGAGGCCCTGCACGTCGTCGACCTCGATGCCGCCCGCACCGGCGACCTCGCCAACTTCCCCATCGTCGAGCGCATCGTCCAGACGCTGTCCATCCCGGTGGAGTACGGCGGCGGCATCCGCAGCTCCGAGAGTCTGGAGGCGGTCGCGGCCCTCGGCGTGCGCTGGGCCGTGATGGGCACGGCGGCCGTCACCGCCCGTGACCTCCTCGAGGAGGGCGTGCAGAAGCTCGGCGACCGCCTCGTCGTGGGCGTGGACTGCAGCGACGGCATGGTCGCCACCCACGGCTGGCAGCAGCGTTCTGCCATGGGCGCCACGCACTTCGCGAAGATCCTCACGCAGCACGGGGTCAGGCGCATCGTCTACACCGACACCTCGCGCGACGGCATGCTGGGCGGGCCCAACCTCGCGGGGCTCAAGGAGCTGGCCGAGTCCACGTCGCTGGAGATCGTGATGTCGGGCGGCATCACGCTGCTGGACGACCTGCGCCGGCTGCGCCGGCTCGCGCTGCCCAACGTGTGCGGGGTCATCGTCGGCCGGGCGCTGTATGAGGACGCGTTCTCGCTGGCCGACGCTCTCGCCGCCGTGCGCGCCTGAGCCGGGGGTCCCGGCATGCACATGAAGCGCGTCATCCCGTGCCTGGACGTGCGCGACGGGCGCGTGGTCAAGGGGGTCAACTTCGTCGCCTTCCGCGACGCCGGCGACCCGGTGGAGCTGGCCGCGCGCTACGACGCCGAGGGCGCCGACGAGCTCATCTTCCTCGACATCACGGCCTCGCACGAGCGCCGCGAGATCATCGCCGGGCTGGCGGCGAGGTGCGCCGAGCAGGTCTTCATCCCGTTCACCATCGGCGGCGGGCTGGCGAGCGTGGACGACGTGCGCATGATCCTCCAGGCGGGCGCGGACAAGGTGACGATGAACACGGCCGCCGTGCAGGACCCGGAGCTCGTGCGGCGCTGCGCGGAGCGCTTCGGTGCGCAGTGCATCGTGGTGGCCATCGACGCGAAGCGCGTGGCCGGGAGCGGGGAGAGCGGCCGTGCGCCGGCCTGGGAGGTCTACCTGCACGGCGGCCGCACGCCCACCGGCATCGACGCCGTGGGCTGGGCGGTGCGCGCAGCGGAGCTTGGGGCCGGCGAGTTCATGCTCACGAGCATGGACCGCGACGGCACCCAGGACGGCTACGACCTGGAGCTCACCCGCGTGGTGGCGCGGGCCGTGGACGTGCCCGTGATCGCCTCGGGCGGGGTCGGCACGCTGCAGCACCTCGCGGACGGGCTCACGCGCGGCGAGGCCGATGCGGTGCTCGCGGCGAGCATCTTCCACTTCGGGACGTTCTCGCTGGCCGAGACCAAGCGCTTCCTCGCCGCGCAGGGCGTCCCGGTGCGGCTCACCGGCGACGCGGCGGCATGAGCGACTCCGAGGCGCTCCCGCGTCTGCTCGACCTGCGTGAGCTGAGCGGGCCCCACGATGCGTCGGGGCTGGCGCTGCGGCTCTGGTCCGCCCGCCTGGTCTGCTTCCCTACGGACACCGTGTACGGGGTCGGAGGAGTCGTGAGACCCGAGGTCGCTCACGCCGTCGTCGAGGCGAAGGGCCGCGACGCCGGCAAGCCCTTCCAGGTCGTGTACCCGGACCGGGACAAGCTGCTGGACGAGGGTCCGTTCGGGCGCCGCACGACGGAGGCCCTGCTGCGCCTGTTGCCCGGGCCCTTCACGGTGCTCCTGCCCTACCCCGGGCACCTGTCGTTCCCGCCGCCCGGGGCCGTCACCTGGGATGAGCCCGGCGGCGGCACGCAGCGGGTCCAGACCTACGGCGTGCGGGTGCCGCGCTGGCCCGACGGCGCGGCCGTGCTGGCCACGCTGCCCTTTCGGCTGCTGGCGTCGAGCGCCAACCCGAGCGGCGGCGAGGCGCCCGGGAGCCTGGACGACGTCGACGCGACCCTGCTCGAGGCGTGCGACCTCGTGCTCGATGCCGGTCCCATCCACGGTACCGCCTCCACCGTGGTCGACCTGAGCGTGTACGACGACACCGGCCACTGGCGCATCCTGCGACGGGGCGCCACCGGGGAGGACGAGGTGGCGGCGCTGCTCGCGCCGCCCGACGAAGGAGCCTGACGTGAGCCGACTGCTGCCGTTCGTGCAGGTGGACGTGTTCGCCGAACGCCCGCTCGCGGGCAACCCGCTGGCCGTGTTCCCGGACGCGGCCGGCCTCTCGTCCGCGGAGATGCAGGCCATCGCCCGCGAGATGAACCTCTCGGAGACGACGTTCGTGACGCCGCCGCAGGGGGACGGTGCGGCGCGCGTGCGCATCTTCACCCCGGAGCTGGAACTTCCGTTCGCCGGGCACCCGAGCGTGGGCACGGCCTGCGAGCTGGTGCGGCTCGGCCGGGTGCCGGCGCGGGAGCCGGTCACGCCGGTACTGCTCGAGCTCGGCGTCGGGCCCACGCTCGTCGAGGTGGAGGTCGTCGACGGGAGCCCGACCGCGGCGACGGTGCACCAGGGGCGGCCGCGCTTCGGTGCCGCGGTGCCGCGCGAGCGCGCCGCCGCACTCTTCGGCCTGCAGGCCGGCGAATTGCACCCCGAGCTCGCGCCGCTCGTGGTCGACACCGGCCTGGCCTACGCGATCGTGCCGCTGCGCGACGTGCAGGTGCTGAGCGCGATCGTCCCGGTCCCCGGCCTGTTCCCGGCCTTCGAGCACGAGTACGCCGAGGCTTATCTGTGCGCCTTCACCGGCCGGGAGTCGCCGTGGATCGAGGCCCGGGGGCTGTTTCCCGGCTCCGGGATCCCTGAGGACCCGGCCACCGGCAGCGCCGCCGGGCCGCTGGCCGCGTACATGGCTCGCGCCGGCCGCCTCGCCCTCGGCGAGCGGCGCGTGGTGCTCCAGGGAGCTCGCATCGGCCGCCCCAGCCACCTCACGGTGGCCGTCCAGGGTGGCCCGGACGGCATCGGCGACGTCCTCGTGGGAGGCCGCGTGTGCCCCGTGCTGCACGGCGAGCTCGAGCTGCCCGGCTGAAGGTCGCGGCCAGCTTAGCACTGGTAACATAAGGCGTTCCACACAGGGCCGCGGCGCTCCCGCCGCCGGCCCTCACGCACGCCGCCGAGCGAAAGGACCCGTCGTGAAGATCGCCGCTGGAGCCGACCATGGTGGCTTCGCCCTCAAACAGGCCGTCGTGCGCCGCCTGCGCACGCAGGGGCACGAGGTCGTCGACGTGGGCACCGACTCCGAAGAGGCTTCCGTCGACTACCCGGATTTCGGCCACAAGGTCGCGACCATGGTGGCGGTCGGCGAGGTGGAGCGCGGCGTCCTCGTCTGCGGCACCGGTCTTGGCATCTGCATGACCGCCAACCGGCACGCCGGGGTGCGTGCCGCCGACTGCTTCACGCCGCACCTCGCGGAGATGGCGCGCCGCCACAACGACGCCAACGTGCTCTGCATGGGCGGCCGCATCCTCAGCGAGGACGAGGGCTGGGCCATCACCGAGGTCTTCCTGGCGACGCCGTTCGAGGGCGGCCGCCACGAGCGCCGCGTCGAGCACATCGAGCTCGAGGAGCCGGCTCCGTGAGCCCTGTCGGCCGCGAGTGGCGCAGGGAGCCGCTCTACCACCTCGACCCCGAGCTCAACGAGCTGCTGCGGCTCGAGCTCATCCGCCAGCAGGAGACGCTCGAGCTCATCGCCAGCGAGAACTTCGCCAGCCGCGCCGTGCTCGAGGCCACCGGCTCGGTGCTCACCAACAAGTACGCCGAGGGCGTGCCCGGGGCGCGCTACTACGGCGGCTGCGACATCGTCGACCGCGTGGAGCAGCTCGCCATCGACCGCTGCAAGGCGGTGTTCGGCGCCGAGCACGCCAACGTGCAGCCGCACTCGGGCTCGTCGGCCAACCTGGCGGCGCTGTTCGCGGTCATGCAGCCGGGCGACACCCTGCTCGCCATGGAGCTCTCCCACGGCGGCCACCTTACGCACGGCCTGGACATCAACTACTCGGGGCGCACGTACGACGTAGTGCCGTACCACGTGCGCCGCGACACCGAGACCATCGACTACGACGAGGTGCGTGCCCTCGCCCTCGAGCACCGGCCCAAGGTCATCATCTGCGGCTACAGCGCGTACCCGCGGATCATCGACTGGGCGGCGTTCCGCGCCGTCGCCGACGAGTGCGGCGCCATCCTGCTCGCCGACATCGCCCACATCGCCGGGCTGGTCGCCGCCGGCGTGCACCCCAACCCGGTGCCGTACTGCGACCTCGTCACCAGCACCACGCACAAGACGCTCACCGGGCCGCGCGCCGGGCTCATCATGTGCCGCGAGCAGTACGCCAGGGCCATCGACCGGGCGGTGTTCCCCGGCATGCAGGGCGGCCCGCTCATGCACGTCATCGCCGCCAAGGCCGCGTGCCTCAAGATCGCCCAGAGCGAGCAGTTCCACAAGCTGCAGCGGCAGATCGTGGCCAACTGCGCGGTGCTCGCGCAGACCCTGGCCGACGGCGGGCTTCGCCTCGTCTCCGGTGGCACCGACGTGCACCTTGCGCTCGTCGACCTGCGTGGCACCGGGCTCAACGGCCTGGAGCTCCAGGAGCTGCTCGAGAGCGTCAACATCACCGCCAACCGCAACGTGGTGCCGTTCGAGGACGGCTCCTTCAACGTGGCCAGCGGCCTGCGCGTCGGCTCGCCGGCGGTCAGCACCCGCGGCTTCATGGAGGCCGAGATGCGGCAGACCGGCGAGCTCATGCTGCGCGCCCTCGAGGCCCGTCACAACGAGGCCGCGCTGGCCGAGATCCGCCGCGAGGTGCTCGACCTGCTGGACCGCTTCCCGCTCTACGAGTTCCTGTGACGGCGCACTTCCCCAGGCGGCCCAGCTGGGACGAGTACTTCCTCCAGCTTGCCCGTCAAGCGTCCACCCGCTCCACCTGCCTGCGGCGGCAGGTGGGCGCCGTGCTCGTGCGTGACAAGCGCGTGCTGGCCACGGGCTACAACGGCGCCCCCCGAGGCGTCTCGCACTGCCTGGACATCGGTTGTCTGCGCGAGCAGCTCGGCATCCCATCGGGCGAGCGTCACGAGCTCTGCCGTGCCATCCACGCCGAGCAGAACGCGATCATCCAGGCGGCCGTGCACGGCGTGGCCATCGACGGCGCCGTGCTCTACTGCACCCACCAGCCGTGCATCCTCTGCGCCAAGATGCTCATCAACTGCGGCGTCCACGAGATCCACTATCTGGACGGGTACCCCGACGAGCTCTCCCTCAGCATGATCACCGAGGCCGGTGTGGTGCTGCACAAGGAGACCCTGTCATAGGCGGGCCCCTCCTGCTGGACAGCGCGGTGCGCACCGCGGTCCTGGGCTTTCTGGTCGCGGCCGCGCTCGTCTTCGTGCTCACCCCGCTGATGAGCCGTCTGGCGCACCGCACCGGCGCCGTGGACACGCCCACCGACGGGCGCCGCATGCACGACATCGCCATGCCGCTGCTCGGCGGCCTCGGCATCTATCTCGCGTGGATGGTCTCGGTGATGGTGTTCGTCAAAGTGGACCGGCCGGTGTGGGGCATCATCGGCGGCGCCACCATCGTCGTCGCCGTCGGGCTCTTCGACGACCTCTACGAGCTGGAGCCCAGCGTCAAGTTCATCGGCCAGCTCCTGGCCATCGGCGTGGCCATCTACTTCGACATCCACATCAACCGCATCGGCATCCCCTTCACCGATGTGATGTGGTACCTGCACCCGGCCGTGTCCATCGCCGTGACCGCGTTCTGGATGGCGATGATCATCAACATGGTGAACTTCATCGACGGTCTGGACGGGCTCGCCGCCGGCGTGTGCGGCATCTCGGCGCTCACGTTCTGCATCATCTCGCTGAGCACCAACTTCCCGGCCGCCGGTGTGGTCGCCGCCATCCTCGCCGGGGCTACGTTCGCCTTCCTGCGCTTCAACTTCCATCCGGCCAGCATCTTCATGGGCGACGCCGGCTCCATGCTGCTGGGGTTCGTGCTCGCCTGCCTCAGCGTGCAGAGCGTGATGAAGGGCACGGCGGCCATCGCTCTCGTACTTCCGCTGCTCGTGCTGGGCGTGCCCTTCGTCGACCTGTTCCTCATCGTCTGGCGGCGCTGGCGCCGCGGTGTGCCCTTCTACTCGGCCGGGCAGGACCACGTGCACCACGACCTCGTGCTGGTGCACGGCTTCTCGCAGCGCAAGAGCGTGCTGCTGCTCTACTCGTGGTGCGTGCTGCTCAGCGGCCTCGCCATCGCCATCCAGCGCGACAGCTCCTGGGGCAAGATCCTGCTCGGCATCGGCGCCACCGTGGCGACCGTCTACATGCTGCAGCTGCTCAGCCGCTACCGCTCCAGCAAGAGGGGCCTGCCCGACCCGCTGGCTCCGGGGGTCGGCAACAACCCGCCGGCAGGGACCGGGGGAGCGCGCGGGGACGCGACGCGGCGTGACGCGAGCACCCAGCCGCCGGACCATCCGACCGCAGGCGGCTGAGGCCGGCAGCGGCTCAGCCCGGGCTGCGCCCCAGGTGCGAGGCGAGGCGCGGGCCGCGCGCTCCCAGGCCGAGCTTGCGGCGCAGGTTCTTGCGGTGGAACGACACCGTGGTGGGCGAGATGTACAGGGCCTCCGCGATCTCGCTGGTGCTGCGCCCCTGGCGGATCAGGCCGGCGATCTCGCGCTCGCGCGGTGTGAGCTGGGCGCCGCCCTCGCCGGCGGGGTTCAGCGCCTGCGCGAACGGGCTCACGACCTCGCGCAGCGCCTGCATCGCGGCGGCCAGGTAGATGCCCTCCGGCGAGCCGCCCAGCGGCTTGGTGAGGCGGCCGAGCATCGGCAGCACCATCGTCTCGACGTTGTCGGTGATGGTCCGCTCCAGCTCGGCCCGATCGCGGTTGCGCTGCTCGAGGATCACACGCAGCGCCGTGTTGCTGTCGGAGAGGGCGTCGGCCTGGCGGCGAAGCGACGCCTCCGATTCTTCGAGCGCCAGGCGCAGGGTGCGGTGGTCGGTGATGTCGGTGCCGAGGGCGAAGCAGGTCACGGACCCGCGGAAGCGGCAGGGCACGAGGGTCACCGTGAGCGCCTTGACGGCGTCGCCCAGCTCGAGCTCCAGCTCGAGCGAAGAGGCGGCGCCCGACACGATCGCCTCACGGACCGCCCTGAGCGCGGCGCGGCCCCACACGGCTCCGACGCCGCGCCGCAGGAGCTGCGCGCGGCTCGTGTGCAGAAAGCCGGCGCCGGCCGCGTTGGCGTCCACGAAGCGTCCGTCGGCGTCGATGAGATAGGCGGGGTTCACGGCGTTCTCGAACAGGGTGCGGTACAGCTCGGCCGCCTCCAGGAGGGCGCGCTGCGCCTCCAGCTCGTGCGTGATGTCGCGGATGGCGCCGACCATGTGCGCGGCCGAGCCGTCCTCGTCCAGAAGCACCACGCCGCGGTCGCTCACCTGTACCCAGGTGCCGTCCTCGCGCCGCATGCGGTACTCGTCGCGGTACAGCCCGCCGCCGCGCACCACGCTCTCGACCAGCGCCACCGTCGCCGCGCGGTCGTCGGGGTGGAGCCGCTCCAGCCACGCCGCGAAGGCGCGCGGCATGCCCTCGGGCGGCAACCCCAGGAGCACGTCCATCTGCGCCGAGAACTCCATGTAGCCGGTGCGGATGTGCCAGTCGTAGTAGGCGTCGTACACCGAGTCGACGAAGGCGCTGAACCGCGACTGGGCCGGCGGGCGCCGGTCCGGTCGTGGAAGCGGGTCGTCGAGCGAGGGCAACGTGAAGGCGGCGCCGGGCGCCTGCGCGGTGCGCACCGTCTCGCCGTCGTCCATGCGTCCTCCCGGGCGGCATGTCTACTACCGAACAAGTGAGAGGTAACTACTCTCAGTAAGCCCTTATAGTACTCTCTTTCAGCCCGCCGTTGTCCCGCTACACTGCATGCGACCCGCCGGGCTCCACCTGCACCCCGCGCGGGCCGCATCCCAGCCCGCCACCCTCGAGAATCCCCCTACCACCGCGGCCCTCTCGGGCCGGACCCGCCGCAGAAAGGAGTCGATGGATCCATGGCAGTCGCACCGGTCACCTACGGAGCCGTCACCGACGAGGTGATCGCCGAGCTCAAGTCGTTGCTCGGCGACGAGTACGTGCTCACCGACCTGCACGAGCGGGCGATGCGCGCCGCCAACTGCGCGCCGTTCCCGCTCCACCGCTGGGCCGACCAGACGCCCGACGTCGTCGTGCTGCCGGGCGGCACCGACGACGTCGTCGCCATCCTCAAGCTCGCAAGCGAGCGCCGCATCCCCGTCACCCCGCGCGGCGGCGCTTCGGGACTCGCCGACGGCGCCATGCCGCTGCGCAAAGGCATCTGCGTCGACATCAAGCGCATGAACGAGGTCTTCGAGATCGACGAGGAGAACTCGTGCGTCACGGTGGGCACCGGCATCAACCCGCTGAAGCTCAACGAGATCCTCGAGCCGCTCGGCAAGTTCTTCCCGGACGACCTCGCCGGCTATGCCAACGCCGTCATCGGCGGGCGCATCGGCTGCGGCGGCTGGACGCTCATCGGCGGCCGCTACGGCCACATCCCCGACACGGTCATCAGCATGGAGTGCGTGCTGCCCAGCGGTGAGGTGATCTGGGTCGGCGGCGGCGGCACGAAGAAGGTGCGCAAGAGCTCCTCCGGGTACCGCCTCAAGGACCTCTTCATGCAGCACCAGGGCACGCTGTGCATCGTCACACGTGCCGTGCTCGAGATGTACCCCAAGCCCGAGGTCGAGTTCGCCGGTTACTTCGCCTTCGACAACTGGGACGACTCCTACGCCGCCCTCTACGACGTCACCACGAAGGGCTTCGGCACGATCTCCTCGGCGATGATCTTCGACGACCGCAAGATCGACTTCCTGCGCCGCGACGACGAGGCCTTCATCCCGCTCCACAAGGACGTCAAGTTCGTCAACCTCTTCACCTTCTACGGCCTCAGGTGCGAGGTCGAGCCGGCCGTCAAGGAGGCCTTCCGGATCATGAAGAGGTGGGGTGGGAAGTACCTCGGTCCGGAGCAGGGCGAGGGCGACTGGGCCTCCCGCCACGACCGCTACCACCTCTCGTACCACGGGCGCACGCCTGACGGGCAGGCCACGCTCATGAGCTGGCACTGCGAGGACACGGCCGCGGTGCACTCCGAGCTGCCGGCGCTCCGCATCAAGTTCCACGAGATCGTGGACCGCTACATGGCCGAGTACCCCGGCATGTTCGACGACTGGGGCATCTTCATCTACACCTCCAACCCCTTCAAGGGCTGGGGCGACTACCTCATCGAGATCGACGTCGGGGTCGCGGAGTTGCAGTACAACACCGAGACCTGGGACGCCTGGATCCGCATGAAGAAGGAGATCGCCAACGCCGCCGTGGACCACGACGCCTCGGTCTCCATCTGCCACGGCTCCTGCCGCGAGGGCGACGACGACGTGGCCATGCACCGCGAGATGTCGCACGGCGGCTTCGAGATCATGAAGAAGATCAAACGCATGATCGACCCCGACAACATCATGAACCCCGGCAAGTACTGTCTCGACGAGGCGTACGACGAGGTGTCCCGATGAGCTACCAACTCAGCAAGAAGGAGTTCTACGCCGAGCCGCTCGCGAAGGCCACGGGCATCTCGGAGGAGTTCGTCAAGGAGGCCTACCTGGTGTTCGCCTGCCGGCACAAGTTCTGCCGCGACATCTGCCCCAACTTCGATCTCACGCGCAGGGAGGCGCACACCTCCTACGGGTTCCACACCTCGATCCTCGCCGTGAGCCGCGGCGTCGGCCAGCTCGACGCCCTGCTCGACGACTTCACCTACTGCCTCGAGTGCGGCGCCTGCGAGCTGCGCTGCCCCAACACGTCCATGGGCGGCGACTTCTACAGGCGGTCCACGACGACGGTGGACATGGTGCGCAAGGTGCGCCGCGACCTGGTCGCCGACGGCGGCGCCATCGCCGACTGGTCTGCGGTCAAGGAGTACCTCGACGAGCACCGCGGCTTCGTCGCGAGCCAGGGCGACCTGGTCACGAAGTGGGCCGAGGGAATCAAGCTCGCGGGCGACATGAAGACGGCCCTCTTCGTCGACTTCTTCACGGCCACGCAGGGCACCGAGGTGCCCCGGCTGGCCGTGCAGATCCTCGCCAGGCTCGGCGTCAAGGTCGGGCTCTACACCACGCCCGGCGTCACCGCGCCCGAGCTGCTCAGCGAGGACGACGAGGAGTGGAAGAGGTACGCCGGCGAGAACATGGAGAGCTTCAAGGCCCTCGGCGTCAAGACGCTTGTGGTCACCAACCCGCACGACTACGCGCTCTTCGTGCGTGAGTACCCGAAGTGGTTCGACATGGGCGACCTCGAGGTCGTGTTCGTGACCGACTTCATCCTGAAGAAGATGAAGGCGAAGGGCGTCACCCCGAGCGTCGCGGTGGAGGGCCAGTTCGCCTACCACGACCCCTGCACCCTCAACAAGCTCGTGGTCGAGGCCGACTCGCCGCGCGAGCTCATCGCCATGGTGCCGGGCGCGGAGATCGTCGATGTGATGCCGGGCAACCAGTGGAAGTACTGCTGCGGCAACGGCAACGGTCCGTATCGCAAGCTGCACCCCGAGATGGCCTACCGCATCGGCCAGAAGCGCCTGCGCGCCGCGGCCGACCTGGGTGCCGACACGATCCTCGTCGCCTGCCCGCACTGCAAGGACCAGTTCACCGACGTCAAGGCCAGGGCCGGCCTGCCCGTGGAGCCCGTGCACGTGCTCGAGGTCGTGGCCAAGGCGATGGGCATCGACTGGACGACCACGTCGCCCACGGTCGGCTGACCGGGACTGAAAGGAGAGCCGGCATGGCTGAAGAGGTCATCTACAAGAACGGCGAGCTCGAGATCCTGCCCACGCGCATGGAGCAGTACATCAGGCAGCAGGAGATGGACGAGGGCGAGCGCGAGCGCATCGTGCGCGCCCGGAACATCCACCTCGACTGGTACCACCGCCACTTCGCCTACGAGATCCTCCCGCCGCCCGAGGGTGAGTGGGAGCCCCGGGCCTGACGCGGACCGGGGACCGCACGGGCCGGACCCACCGGGCTGGCCAGGCCCCGGCCTGACCCGGCCCCGGCCCGTCAGACACACCCGCGGCCGGCAGGCCGGCGGAGCCCGCTCCACGGGCTCCGCCGGCGCCCCGGCCGCCGACCGCCACGCATGGAGTGCCGCATGAGGATCCTTGTCATCGCGAAACACGTCGTGGACTCGACCGAGATCCGCTGGGACGAGGCCCGCGGCGAGGTCCTGCTCCGCAACCTGCCGACCAAGATCAGCGACTACGACCGCAACGCCCTCGAAGCCGCCGTCGTCATCAAGGAGGGCGGCGACCTCGTCGACCTCGACGTCCTCATGGTCGGCGGCGAGCCGGCCCTGAAGACGCTCAAGGAGGCCCTGGCCATGGGCGCCGACAAGGGCTATCTGGTGGACGGCGGCTGGGACGACCCGTTCGACCCGCTGCGCACCGCGTGCGTGCTGGCGCAGGTCGTCGGCGGTCTCGAGGAGCCCGACGTGATCCTTGGCGGCCTTGTGTCCGAGGACGGCTACAACGGCATCAGCGGCCCGGCCCTGGCGCAGTTGCTGGACTGGCCCTATGTGGCTCCGGTGCTGGAGATCGAGGCCGGCGACGGCTGGGTGCAGGCCGTGCTCGACGGCGGCGACGTGCGCCGCACCGTCAAGGTGCCGACCCCGTGTGTGGTCGGCGTCGACTCGCAGATGAACGTGCCGCGCCTCCCCACGGTGCTGCAGGTCATGAAGGTCAAGAGCGACCGCACCGTCAAGGTCCCGCTCGGCGACGCGGACACGTCCGCGACGACCACGCTCGTGGGTGCGAAGTCGGGGGCCGTGGAGCGTCGCAAGATCGTCCTCGACGGCTCGCCGCAGGAGAGCGCCGCGAAACTGGTCGAGTCCCTGCGTCAGGAAGGGGTGCTGTGATGGCCGGCCGGTTCGTGGTGAGCGCGGCGTCGGTGGCCGACCTGCAGCGCGTGGCGGCCGCCGCGCGCGAGCTGGCCGGTGCGGACGGCCGCGTCGAGGCCGTGGCGCTGCAGGGGGACGGCGGGCTCGCGCCCGCCGGCGCCGCGGCCGAGCAGGTGGCGGCCGCGCTCGGCGGCCTCGCCGACGCGCTCGTCGTGTACGACGGCGCCGGCGCCTGGCTGCGCGGCGACGTGTGGGCGGCGTGCCTGCTCGACGCCCTCGGCGACGGGGCCGACGGCCTGTTCGTCGCCGACGCCCCGGCGGCGCGTGAGGCCGCGGGCCGCGTGGCCGCCGCCCGCGGCGCCTCGTGCGCCAGCATGTGCGACGCCGTGACGCGCGGCGCCGACGGACTCGTGGCGACGCGCTCCATCTACGGCGGTGTGGCCGACGGCTCCATCTCGCTGCCGCTCGCCCCGGCCGTGTGCCTGTTCGCAGCCGGCAAGTACGAGGGCGAGGCTTCGGGTGCGGCGCCGGCCGTCGAGCGCCGCCGGGCGCCGGCGCCGGCGTACCAGGCCGAGTGGGTCGCCGAGGAGCCGGTCGTCAAGACCGTCGACCTGGCCGCCGCGCCGGTGGTCGTCTCGGTCGGCCGCGGCTTCGCCAAGGCCGAGGACATCGAGCTGGTGAAGCCGCTGCTCGAGCGTCTCGGCGCCGAGCTCGGCTGCTCGCGGCCCATCGCCGAGGACTTCAAGTGGCTGCCGCAGGAGCGTCAGGTCGGGCTCACCGGCGTCACTGTGAGCCCCGGCCTGTACGTGGCTCTCGGCATCTCCGGGCAGGTGCAGCACCTGGCCGGCATCAAGGGCGCCAGGGTCGTCGTCTCGGTGAACAACGACGCGCGCGCGCCGATCACGCGCAACGCCGACTACGTGGTCGTCGGAGACCTGTACAAGGTCGTCCCCGAGCTTGTCGCCGCGCTGAGCTGAGCAGGGAGGCGCCGTGGGCATCGACTACGTCAGGGAGTACCTCCCGTTCCTGCCGCACACCGCCACGCTGGTCGCCATGTACTCGTGCGTGGCGCTCGTGGCCGTGCTCTTCGTCTGGGGCTTCGTGCGCCGCTACCGCCGCTACCGCGGCGCCGGCGGCGCAGGCCTCTGGGCGGCGGTGAACGGCAAGGTGCTGCCCTGGGGCCCGCGGCTCTCGCGGGCGCTCCGCGACGTGGCCCTGCAGGCCAAGGTCGCGGAGCGCCGCCTGCCGGCCGCCCTGCACCTGCCCGTCTTCTACGGCACGGTGCTGTTGTTCATCGGCACCGCCATCGTCGTGGTGTACGAGGACATCCTGCGGTGGTTCGGCGACTTCGAGCTGGGCGGGCTGTTCTACGTGACGTTCGAGGCCGTGCTCGACGCGGCCGGCCTTGCGCTCGTCGTGGGCGTCGCCGTCGCCATGGTGCGGCGCTTCATCCTGCGGCCCGAGCACCTCCTGCCCAAGCTGTCCACCACGCTCGTGCTGTGCGGCCTGCTGTTCATGGGCGTGTCCGGCTTCTTCCTGGAGGCGTACCGCATCGCCGCGCAGCAGAACGCCTGGGCCTCTGCCGCCTTCGTGGGCTACGCCCTCTCCGGCCTGTTCCCCACGGCCGCCGACGGCGCCGGCGTGCGCGCCTACCAGGTGCTCTGGTGGCTGCACGCGGCCGCGGCTTTCAGCCTCATCGTGGGCCTCGCCTGGACCGGCTTTTCGCACGTGTTCGTCGTGCCCGGCACGGTCGCGTCGCACGATCCCCGGCGCCCACGCACCGGGCTCACGACGCCGTTCAACCTGATCGCCGCCATGGAGTCGGACGAAGACGTGGAGGCCGTCGCCGGAACGGCGACCACGGCCGTCATCGCCCCCGGCGAGAAGCTGGCCGCCGACGCCTGCGTGGCCTGCGGGCGCTGCCACCAGGAGTGCCCGGCGCGGGCGGCGGGACGGCCGCTCTCGCCGCGCGACCTCATGCAGGACGTGCGCCGGTCTCTGGGCGGCGACGCCGGCGGGAGGGCGGCGGCGCGGCCGGCGTCCGACTTCGAGGACGCCGTCTGGTCGTGCACCAACTGCTACGCGTGTGAGCAGGCCTGTCCGGCGCGTATCCGCCACGTCGACTACGTGCTCGACTTCCGCCGCGCCCTCGTCGACGAGAACCGCCTCGACGAGCAGAAGTCCGGCGTGCTCCAGGCGCTCGACAGGAACTCCAACCCGTACCGGCTGCCGTCGCACGAGCGCGCCGCGTGGCTCATGGACCTGCCCTACGCGGAGGAGGTCACCTTCGGCGTCGCCGAGCCCGGGGAGCCGCCCGAGTACCTGTACTGGATCGGCTGCGGCGCGGCCTACGACGAGCGCTCGAGCCAGGTGGTGCGCGCCACCATGGACCTGCTCCGCGCCGCCGGCGTGAGCTTCGTCACGCTCGGCCCGGCGGAGCCCTGCTGCGGCGAGCCGGCGAAGCGTCTGGGAGAAGAAGGGCGCTTCCAGCTGCTCGCCATGGTCGCCATCGAGATGATCAGGGAGACGGGCGCGCAGAAGATCGTGACCCACTGCCCGCACGGCCTGAACACGTTCCTGTACGAGTACCCGGCCCTGGGGTTCACGATCCCGGCCGTGCACCACGCCGAGCTGCTCGCCGAGCTGGTGGCGGCCGGGCGGCTCGACCTGGACCCGGCCGGGGAAGGCCTGACCGCCTACCACGAGCCCTGCAACCTCGCCCGGGCCGGCCGTCCGACGGCCGCGGCCCTGGCGGTGCTCGGCGGGAAGGCGGTCCTGCCGCAGCGTTCCGGCGTGCGCACCTTCTGCTGCGGCGGCGGCGGCGCGAACGCCTTCTACCAGGTCGGGCGGGAGGAGACGCGCATCAGCGCTCTGCGGTACGAGGAGCTCACGGCGACCGGTGCCGGGAGCGTGGCCGTCGCCTGCCCGCACTGCCTGACGATGCTGCGCGACGCCGCCGGGGCCGAGGGGCCGGATGCGCCGCAGGTGCTGGACATCGCCGAGGCGCTGCGCGCGCGGCTCCGCGTCGCCGGGCCCGACGACGGCGACGCGGAGGTCTGATCACCGGCGCGCGGCGCCCGGCCGCCGCCGCGCCGTGAACGCCGGCGCATGCAAGCCGGGCCACGTGCGGATAGAATCCCTTCAATTCGTGCACGCGTGCACGAACTCCTCTGGGCGCGTTGCAGGTCGGGGCTACGGCAGGATAGAGTGACGGACGGATCATCGAAGGAACCAGGTGGCGACGGCGGCAAGCGCCGGGCGACCTCGGCCGAGTCCGTCGCCTTTCTTCTGCTCGGCGGCGTCGTCACCGGTCTGGGCGTCGGTGCGGGCATCGACTGGCTCGTCCGCACTTTCCCCCTGTTCACGGTGATCGGCGTGTTCGCCGGCTTCGCACTGGCGCTGTACGCAATCTACCTGGAGACGAAGTGAGCGAGCGAGAGGTGACGCTCTGATGCGCGCCAGAGGACTCATCCCACTCGTGCTGGCCGCCGTCACGGTGGCCAGTGTCGTGGTGGCCGCCCTGTTGTCGCAGCCCCTGTGGGCGGCGCTGCTGGGCGGCCTGCTCATGTTCGCCTACTGGGGTCTCGAGGCGCTCACCTGGAGGCGCGCCCGCGACCGCGACGACCTCGCCCTCGGCCTCGCCGTCGGCGGCATGGGTGTCCGCCTTGTGGTGGTGCTCGCCGTGCTGGTCGTGGTCGGCGTGCTGGCGCGGCCGGCGTTCCCGGCGGCCGCGCTCTCGTTCATGGCCGGCTTCACCGTCTACCTCGGGCTCCGCCCGCTCACGTATGCACCCCCGTCGAAGCCACGTCCGCGCCCGGAGGCACGAGCACGATGAAGAAATGGATCTGGGCGCTCGTCGCCATCGCCGTCATCATCGGGCTGTTCCTCATCCCCGGCGGCCACAAGGAGGAGCTCGACGTCGCCGCCGAGTTCGACCTGCACCCCATCATCGAGTTCCCCGCGCTGGGCCCCCTCGACCTCTCCATCACCAAGGCGGTCGTGTACCTCTGGATCGCCACCGCCGTCATCGTGGTCTTCGCGATCATCATCGCCCGCAGCCTCAAGCCCCAGCCCGGGCGCTTCCAGGCGGCCATGGAGGGCCTCTACGCGCTGGCCCGCGACGGCATCGCCAAGTCGGTCATGCGCAGCGGCGTCGACACCTGGTTCCCGTACATCGGTGCGGTGTTCTTCTTCGTGCTGGTCAACAACCTCATCGGCCTCATCCCGCTGCCGTTCGGCGAGAACCATCAGCTCTCGTTCTACGCGGCCACCGCGAACCTCTACGTCACGCTCACCCTGGCCCTGTTCACGTTCGTGTTCACGCACTACGCCGGTATCAGGTCGCACGGGCTCAAGCACTACATCGGCGGCTGGATGCCCAAGGGCGCCCCGCCGGTGCTGCGCGAGTTCATCTTCGTGATCCACGCCGTCAGCGAGGTCTTCCGCCTCATCTCGCTCTCCGTGCGACTCTTCGCCAACATGGTCGCCGGGCACGCCATCCTCGCGGTGTTCTTCGCCATGGCGCTCATCTTCCAGAGCTACCTCATCGGCGCGGCCCTCGAGGGCGCCTCGGTGCTCATCTACATGTTCGAGATCTTCGTGGCCGTCATCCAGGCCTTCATCTTCGCCATCCTCTCCGCCGTGTACATCGGCGGGGCGCTGGAGTCTGAACACTGACCACCAAGGACGCAGGTCACCATCAGGAGGACATTGCATGGACCCCAAAGCATACGCACAGCTCGGCGCCGGCCTGGCCATGGGCCTGGGCGCCATCGGCCCCGGTGTCGGCCTCGGCATCCTGATCGGCAAGGCGCTCGAGAGCATCGCCCGCCAGCCCGAGGTCGCGGGCGACATCCGCACCAACATGTTCATCGGCATCGGCGTGACCGAGGCCGTGGCCCTGTACGCCTTCGTCGTGGCGCTCATCCTCGTCTTCGTGGCCTGATGACCCACGCCGTTCCCGGGCTGTCACAAGGACGGGTGACACCATGCTGAACACAGAGTGGGGTCTGATGGTATGGACCCTCATCACGTTCGCCATCGCGGTGTTCGTCCTCTGGAAGTTCGCCTTCAACCCCATCCAGAAGCTCCTCGACGAGCGCCGCAGGGCGGTCCAGGAGAGCATGGACACCGCCGAGCAGGCGCGCGCCGAGGCGCGCCGGCTGCTGGAGGAGTACGAGGCCACGCTGGCCAAGGTGCGCCAGGAGTCCGAGGAGATCCTCGAACGCTCCCGCACCACGGGCGAGCACGCCAAGGCCGAGCTCATGGCCGAGGCGCGCACCCAGTCGGAGCGGCTGCTGGCGCAGGCGCACGAGCAGATCGAGCGCGACACGCGTGCCGCCGTTCGTGACCTCAAAGCGCACATCGCCGACCTCACGGCGATGGCCACCGAGAAGGTCGCCGCCCGCGCCATCACCGCGGCCGACCAGAAGCGTCTCATCGACGAGGCGCTGGCCGAGCTCGACATCGAGCAGCTGGGCAGGGAGAACTAGCCATGGGTGAGGAGCAGGTCGCGGCGGTCTACGCACGCGCCCTCTTCGACGCGGCCGGGCAGGCCGGCGTCGTCGAGCCGGTGCGCCGGGAGCTCGATGCCTTCGCCGACGCGCTCATCTCGTCGGCGCAGCTGCGCGACGTGCTCTCCGACCCGCAGGTCGACGCGGCCGCAAAGCGCCGCGTCGTGGTGGAGCTCACGCGCGACGGGCAGCAGCTCGTGCGCAACACGCTGCTGCTGCTTCTCGACCGCGGCCGCTTCGCCGTGACCGGGGACGTACGCGTGGCCTACGACGCGCTGGCCGCCCGGGAGGCGGCGCGCGTCGAGGTGGAGGTGACGTCCGCCGTGACCCTCACGGAGGAAGACCGCAAGAAGATCGCCGCGCGGGTCGCGGAGGCCACGGGACGCACGGTCGACCTCGCGGAGCGGGTCGACCCGAGCATCCTCGGCGGCCTCGTGCTGCGCGTCGGCGACGTGATCGTCGACGGCAGCGTGCAAGCGCGCATCCGCCAGCTGCGCCGCCGGCTGGCCACAGCCGAATTGAGAGGTGACGTGGAGTGAAGCTGCGCCCTGAAGAGATCGCCTCAGTCCTCAAAGCACAGATCGAGAACTACCAAGCCGAGGTGGAGGTCGACGAGGTCGGCACCGTCCTCGAAGTGGGCGACGGCATCGCCCGTATCTACGGCCTGCGCAACTGCCTGGCCATGGAGATGCTCGAGCTCCCGCACGACGTCATCGGCCTCACCCTCAACCTCGAGGAGGAGAACGTGGGCGCCGTGCTGCTTGGCGAAGACACCCTCATCAAGGAGGGCGACCTCGTCAAGCGCACCGGCAAGGTGCTGCAGGTCCCTGTCGGCGAAGCTATCGTCGGCCGCGTGGTCGACCCTCTCGGCCGTCCGCTCGACGACAAGGGCCCCATCGAGACCAGCGAGACCCGCCCGGTCGAGTTCAAGGCGCCCGGCGTCGTCCAGCGCCAGGGCGTCAAGGAGCCGCTGCAGACCGGCATCAAGGCCATCGACTCCATGATCCCCATCGGCCGCGGCCAGCGCGAGCTCATCATCGGCGACCGCCAGACCGGCAAGACGTCCATCATCGTCGATACCATCATCAACCAGCGCGGCCAGGACGAGATCTGCGTGTACGTGGCCATCGGCCAGAAGGCATCCACCGTCATGCAGGTCGTGCAGAAGCTCGAAGAGTACGGCGCCATGGAGTACACCATCGTGGTCGCCGCCACGGCCTCGGCCTCGGCGCCGCTCAAGTACCTCGCCCCCTACGCCGGCGCGGCCATGGGCGAGTACTTCCTGTACAGCGGCCGCCACGCCGTGTGCTTCTACGACGACCTCAGCAAGCAGGCCGACGCCTACCGGCAGATGTCGCTGCTGCTGCGCCGCCCGCCGGGCCGCGAGGCTTTCCCCGGCGACGTCTTCTACCTGCACTCGCGCCTGCTGGAACGCGCCGTCAAGCTCAACGACGAGCTCGGCGGCGGGTCGCTCACGGCCATCCCGGTCATCGAGACGCAGGCCGGCGACGTTTCGGCCTACATCCCCACCAACGTCATCTCCATCACTGACGGGCAGATCTTCCTGCAGAGCGACCTGTTCCTCAGCGGCGTGCGCCCGGCCGTGAACATCGGCATCTCGGTGAGCCGCGTGGGCGGCAACGCGCAGATCAAGGCCATGAAGCAGGTGGCCGGCCGCCTGCGTATCGACCTCGCCCAGTTCCGTGAGCTGCAGGCGTTCGCCGCCTTCGGCTCCGACCTCGACGAGGCCACGCGCCAGAGCCTGGCGCGCGGCGAGCGCATGATCGAGCTGCTCAACCAGGGCCGCTTCGACCCCATGCCCGTCGAGGAGCAGGTAGCCGTCATCTTCGCCGGCAGCAACGGCTTCATCGACGACATCGACGTGCACCGCGTGACGGCGTTCTGCGAGGGCCTACGCCAGTACCTCAAGGCCGAGTGCGCCGATACGCTGGCGGCCATCCGCGACGAGAAGGTCGTGTCCGAGGCGAGCGACGCCGGCCTGCGCGAGGCCATTCAGGCCTTCCACAACTCATTCGCGCCCGAGGCCGGCGCGCCGGGCATCTCCGCCGAGGACATCGAGGCGGTCGAGGCCTGACGTGGCGTCACTCCGCGACATCCGCCGGCGCATCGGATCGGTCCAGAACACACGCAAGATCACCAAGGCCATGGAGATGGTGGCCGCCGCCAAGCTGCGCCGCAACCAGCAGCGCATCGAGGCGCTGCGGCCCTACGCCGGCGACATGATCGAGATGATGAGCGACATGGCCACCTACTCGACCGAGGCGCTCAACTACGCGCTCGTCAAGCAGCGTGCTGAGGTGCGCACGGTCGCCGTCGTGGCCATGACCGGCGACCGCGGCCTGGCCGGCGCCTTCAACTCCAACGTCGTGCGCAAGGCGCTGGAGATCGAGAGCAGGCTGCGGGCCGACGGGGTCGAGACGCGCGTCATCGCCGTCGGCCGCAAAGGTGTCGGCACGCTCACGTTCCGCGGCTGCCGTCTCGAGAAGACCTGGCAGGGCCTGAGCGACAGGCCCGAGTACGCCGACGCGCGGGCCATCGCGCACGAGCTCATCCGGATGTACACATCTGGCGAGGTAGACCGCGTGCGGCTGGTCTACAACCACTTCACGTCGCCCATCGAGCAGACGCTCCTCGATGACGTCATCCTCCCGGTGCCTCGCGAGGCGATCACGCAGGGGGACGGCGAGAAGCACCCGGTCACGTACCTCTTCGAGCCGGATCCGGCGGAGATCCTCGAGAAGCTGCTGCCGGCATACGTGGAGATCGCCGTGTACCGCGCCCTGCTGGAGTCGAGCGCCAGCGAGCAGGGCGCGCGCATGACGGCGATGCGCAACGCCAGCGACGCGGCCGAGGAGATGCTCGAGACGCTCACGCTGGCGCTCAACCGGGCCCGCCAGGCGGCCATCACGCAGGAGATCCTCGAGGTCGTGGCCGGCGCTGAGGCGCTGGGCTGACCCGTCACGAGAGACGAGAGGCTGGAGCAAAGGCTATGAACACAGGAACAGTGGTCCAGGTGATCGGGCCGGTCATCGACGTCCGCTTCCCCGACGAGGTCCCGGCCATCTACAACGCCCTGAAGGTCCACATCGGTGAGGGCGACAGCCGCAGGGAGGTCGTCTGCGAGGTGCAGCAGCACCTCGGCGACGACAAGGTGCGGGCCGTGGCCATGGATTCCACCGACGGCCTCGCGCGCGGCGTCGAGGTGCTCGACACCGGCGCCCCCATCACGGTGCCGGTCGGCGAACGCACGCTGGGGCGTCTCATCAATGTCACCGGCGACACGATCGACCACGGCGAACCGCTGGAGGACGTCGAGCGCTGGCCCATCCACCGTCCGGCCCCCGACTTCGACGCCCTCGACCCCACCGACGAGGTGTTCGAGACCGGCATCAAGGTCGTCGACCTCATCGCTCCCTACGTCAAGGGCGGCAAGATCGGTCTCTTCGGCGGCGCCGGCGTGGGCAAGACCGTCATCGTGCAGGAGCTCATCCGCAACATCGCCGCCGAGCACGGCGGCCTCTCGGTGTTCTGCGGCGTGGGCGAGCGCACGCGCGAGGGCAACGACCTCTGGACCGAGATGAAGGAGTCGGGCGTCATCGACAAGACGGCTCTCATCTTCGGGCAGATGAACGAGCCCCCGGGCGCACGCCTGCGCGTGGGCCTCACCGGCCTCACCGTCGCGGAGTACTTCCGTGAGATGGGCGGCCAGGACGTGCTGCTCTTCATCGACAACATCTTCCGCTTCGTGCAGGCGGGCTCCGAGGTCTCGGCGCTCCTCGGGCGCATGCCGAGCGCCGTGGGCTACCAGCCCACCCTGGCCAACGAGATGGGCGAGCTGCAGGAGCGCATCACCTCCACCAAGCGCGGCTCGGTGACCTCGGTGCAGGCCATCTACGTGCCGGCCGACGACCTCACCGACCCCGCGCCGGCGGCCACGTTCGCGCACCTCGACGCCACCACCGTGCTCTCTCGTGCCATTGTGGAGAAGGGCATCTACCCGGCCGTCGACCCCCTCGACTCCACCTCGCGCATCCTCACGCGCGACGCCGTCGGCGACGTGCACTACGAGACCGCGACGCGCGTGCAGGAGATCCTGCAGCGCTACCGCGAGCTCCAGGACATCATCGCCATCCTCGGCATGGACGAGCTCTCCGACGAGGACAAGGTCGTCGTGACGCGCGCCCGCAAGATCGAGCGCTTCCTCTCCCAGCCGTTCCATGTGGCCGAGCAGTTCACGGGCATGGCCGGCAAGTACGTGCCGCTGGCCGAGACCATCCGCGGCTTCAAGGACCTCGTGGACGGCAAGTGCGACGAGCTGCCGGAGCAGGCGTTCTTCATGGTGGGCGGCATCGACGAGGCGGCCGAGCAGGCCAAGAAGCTCGCCGGTCGCGAGCAGGCGGGCTGAGGCTCCCGTGGCTGACCAGAGCGCACTGCACGTCGAGGTCGTCACGCCGGACGGTCAGGTCTTCGCCAGGGATGTCGGCATGGTCGTGCTCCCCGGCGTGGACGGCGAGCTCGGCGTCCTGCCGCGGCACCAGCCACTGGTGACGCTGCTCGGCGTGGGGGAGACGCGCGTCAAGGACCTCGACGGCGAGTGGGAGTACATCGCCACCGGGATCGGCTACGCCCAGGTGCTGTTCGACAAGGTGCTGGTCGTCGTCGACCACGGCGAGCTCGCCGGTGCCATCGACCACATCCGCGCCCAGGAGGCGCGGGACCGCGCCCAGGAGCGGCTCAAGGACCGCGGGGACCCCGGCGCCCAGGCGGAGGTCGACTACTTCCGCGCGGAGCAGGCGCTGAAACGCGCCGAGAACCGTATCAACGTCGCCGGCCGCCGCAGCTGACGGCGGCGCGGGAGGCGGTGGCACGGGGCTGAGGACCTGGTGATGGACGGTCCGGGCGGGCAGGATGCGCGCCTCAAGGTGCGCGGCGGACGGCGTCTGCGCGGCAGAGTGGCGCTGTCGGGCGCCAAGAACTCGGCGCTCAAGCTGCTCGCGGCCAGCTTGCTGACCGACGAGCCGTGCGTGGTGCGCGGTGCGCCGCAGATCACGGACGTGGCCACCATGGTCACCATGCTGCGCGCGCTCGGGGCGGAGGTGGACCAGGCGGCCGACGGCGCGCTGTGCGTGCGCGCGCGCGCCTTTCTCGGCAGCTGTGCTCCCTACGAGCTCGTGCGCACCATGCGCGCCAGCATCATCGTCATGGGACCGCTCGTGGCGCGCCTCGGAGAGGCCACCATCGCCATGCCCGGCGGCTGCAACATCGGGCCGCGGAGGATCGACTTCCACATCCGCGGCCTCGAGAAGCTCGGCGCCGCCATCCAGATCGAGCACGGCTTCATCCGCGTGCACAGCGACGGCCTCAAGGGCGCCGTGGTCGCGCTGGACTATCCCAGCGTCGGCGCCACCGAGAACCTGCTCATGGCCGCGACGGCCGCACGCGGCGAGACTGTCATCGAGAACGCCGCCCGCGAACCGGAGATCGCCGACCTCGCGGCCTTTCTCACCGGCATGGGCGCCGTCATCGAAGGCGCCGGCACCAGCACGGTGCGCGTCGAGGGCGGCCACGCGCTGCACGGCGTCGACCACGAGGTCGTGGCCGACCGTATCGAGGCCGGCACCTATCTCGTGATGGGAGCCGCCACCGGCGGCGAGGTCACGGCCGCCGGGCTCGACCCCGTCCACCTCGAGCGCTTCCTCGAGAAGCTCGAGGCGGCCGGCGTGGCGGTGGACACCGGCGCGCGCAGCATCACCGTGCGCCGCGACGGCCCTCTGTCGCCGGTCGACATCTCCACGCTGCCCCATCCCGGGTTCCCCACCGACCTGCAGGCCCAGACGATGGTCCTGTTGTCCTTGGCGCAGGGGACGTCGATAGTGACGGAGAACGTGTTCGAGAACCGTTTCGTCGTCGTCGACGAGCTCAACCGTCTGGGGGCCGGCATCAGCACAAGCGGGCATCACGCGGTGGTGGAGGGTCCTCGCGCCCTGAGCGGTACGGTGGTCGAGGCGCCGGACCTGCGCGGCGGAGCCGCGCTGGTCACGGCGGGCCTGGTGGCGGACGGTCTCACGGAGGTGCGCGCAATCCATCACCTCGAGCGCGGGTACGAGGACCTCACCGGCAAGCTCGCCGGGCTCGGCGCCGACGTGGAGCTGTGCGGCGCCCTCCGAACGGAGGCCGAAGCACCGCCGTCTCTCAGCACACACCGTGGTGACACCGCGCACAGCGCCTGAGGGCGCGCGCTTGAGGAGCATGGGCACGTATCGAGTCTACAAGGTCGGGGAAGACGACCCCGTGCGCGAGGCGCGCGCGGTCGCTCCGAGACCGCTCAGGAAGGGCGGGGCGATGGCCGGCGGGCGGGCGCCCGCCCTGCGCCCTCTGCTGCTCTGGGCGGCGGTCGCGGCGACGTGCGCCGCCGCAGCCGTCCTCTTCTGGTTCTACGGCCGCGACATGCTCGGCAACTCCCAGGCGGCGTTCGACCTGGCCAGGCTGTCGGGCAAGGTCCCGGACTGGGCGTTCGTCGGCGTGCCCGTCGTTGCGGCCGCCATCGTCGCTGCCGCGGCCGTGTATCTGGCGTTCGGCCGCTACCTTGCCATCAAGCTGGTCGGCGTGGCCGTGGTCGTGGTCGTGCTGGCCGCCCCCGGCCTCGCACTCGGGTGGGCCAACGGCACGGTCAACGTCGTGTCGCACCGCTCCGCGGCGGTGCAGAAAGTGGTCACGGAGACCACCAAGGAGCTCCGCCCGGCACTGCCGGGCAAGGCGCAGAACATCCTGCTCATCGGCTCGGACAAGTCGCAGAACGTGGTGGGCGACCCCGGGCGCTCGGACACGCAGATGCTCATCCGTCTGGATCCTCAGACGAAGAGCATCTCCATGCTCTCGTTGCCGCGCGACCTGCGCGTGCTCATCCCCGACCACGGCTACGACAAGATGAACACGGCCTACTCGTACGGAGGGCCGCCGCTGGTGGTCAAGACCTTCAAGGAGATCACCGGCCTGCCGGTCAATCACTTCGTGGAGATCGACTTCGCCGGCTTCTGGCACGTCGTCAACATCCTCGGTGGCGTCTACATCCCCGTCGACCACCGGTACTTCGTGCCGGCCAGCGCCGACTACAAGTCGATCAACCTCGACGCCGGGTACCAGCTGGTGCGGGGCAAGCAGGCCCTCAACTTCGTGAGGTTCCGCCACGACCAGCTCGGCGACTTCACGCGCATGCAGCGCCAGCAGCTGTTCCTCAAGGAGCTGCAACGGCAGTCGGGTCGCTGGAGCGGTGACTGGCAGAGGGTCATCAGGCTCATCAAGGCCATCACCGGCGAGACGACCTCGGACATCGACTCGCTCAAGCGTCTCGAGCCGCTCGTAGAGCTCGCCTTCGAGGTGGACACTTCCAAGATCAACACCGTCCACCTCGAGGGCGACACGCCCATGATCGACGGTGTCTCCTACGTCACCGCCACGCAGGAGCAGATCGACGCGGCCGTCAACGACTTCACGGACCCCGCCCAGGCGCCGGTCGCCGACACCACGCCCAGGATCAGCAAGAAGCTGTACCCCGTGACGGTGTACAACGGCAGCGGCATCCCCGGGCTCTCCACGACGGCTGCCAACCAGCTGGTCGCCCAGGGGTACAAGGCCGAGGTCGGCCCGGACGATCCGTCGTTCCCGGGTACGACCACGATGGTCTATGCGCCGGCGTACCTCGAGCGCTCGGCCAAGGCTGTGGCCGCGATGTTCTCGCCCGCGGGCATCCAGCTGGTCGAGCGCGCTCCGGGCGTCGCGGACGGCATCGAGGTCATGGTGGCCTCGTCGTTCGACGGCATCCTGGACATCCCGCAGACGGCGCCGGACCAGCCACAGCAGACCCTCGAGAAGAACGCGCGATACGACGCCGCCTCGTGGAAGGCGCTGGCGCAGCAGACGCCGCTGCGCCTCGAGATGCCCACCGCCTGGCCGAGCGGCTCGGTGTACGACGAGTTCCGCAAGTACAGCGTCCCCAACCTGGATGGCAAGGGGACGCGCGCCGCCGTCGCCGTGGCGCGCACGCCCCTGGGTGGCTACTGGAGCGTGCAGGCTCTGCGCTGGACCGACCCTCCGGCAATCGAGGACCCGAGCGATGTCCGCACGATCCGCGGAACGGAGTACATGCTCTTCTATCAGGGCGACCACCTCCACATGGTGGCCTGGAAGGCCCACGGCGCCCTGTACTGGGTGCTCAACACCCTCGACAACCAGCTCTCCAACGACGTCATGCTCGGCCTGGCGACGTCCTGCAAGCCCGTGAAGTGAAGCTCCTGCGCGCGGTGCTGGCGCGCCTGGACCCGTGGGCCGCCCTCGTGCTCGGCGTCCTCGTCGCCCTCGGCGTCGTCATCCTTCTCGCCACGCCCGGCCCCTGGCACAAGGTGGTCGGCCCACCTTCTCCCGTGGAGCTCGCCCCGCCGTTCCCGAGCGATGTCGCCGTGTTCGCCCTCACCGGCCGCGGCGGCGCCTGTGAGGCGGTCGTGTGGATGCACGTGGACCACGACGTCCCGACGGTCGCGGCCGTCGTGGTCGCGCCCTCCTCCCAGGGCTTCCTCGCCGGGGCCGGGTTCATGTCGCTCTCACGCATGGTCGACGTCGCCGGCCCGGCCGCGGCGACCACCGCCCTGGGGCAGGCCGTGGGCGTGCGCATGGACGCCTGGCTCACGCTCGACGAGGAGGCGCTGCGCATGGCGCTCTCGGCCGCGGAACCGGCGCAGTCCGGCGGCGCCCGGGTCGCCCAGTACCTGGGCGGTGCGGCCGCCTGGGACGGGACGACGAGCCCGCCCACGGCGTGGCATCTGCAGGCGGACGTCCTGCTGCGGAACCTGCCGCGCGTGCCGTGGGGCCGGACCAGCATCATCGGCTTCGCCAACTACCTGCTGGGCTTCGGTCACATCCGCACCGACATGGACCTGCAGCAGGCCACGTCGCTGGCGACCACCATGAAGAGGCTGCCGCCGTCGCAGGCCGGGGCCCGTGCGGCGGCGGCGCTCGTGGAGACCAGCCGCGGCGGCGAGGCCTGGCGCGTGGACCCGGAGGCGGCCGTGGCTCTGCGCCGGGAGCTGGCCGCGGGCCGGCTCCCGGCGCCTTCCCGGCCGCTGGTGACCCACGTGTCGCTGCCGGCACGCGTGCTCGTGGTGCTGCCGGGACGGCGCGCGGGGGCTCGGGCCTACGTGCGCGAGGTGCGGCGCCGGCTCGCGGCGTCCGCCGGCGCCCCGGTCGCCGTGAGGGCGATCACCGTGGATGCCTGGCCGCGCCTGGCCGCGCGCACCATCACGGCGGCGCACGCCTGGCGGCCGCTCGCGGTGCTCGTGGGCCCTCCCGTGCTCGCCTCAGACGACGAGGCGGCCGACGCCGCCGCGGCGTTGCGCGTGCTCGGCGCGTCGCTGCGCATCAACTGGCTTCCGGCCGTGATCAGTCAACCGTTCCCGGTCGAGAGCACCAGCACGGTCACGGCGCTCGCCTCCGAGGTGCGCGGCGCCGTCGCCGGCGCCCGCCAGCCCGTGGCGCCGCTGGCCGCGCCGGTGGCGCCCTCGTCAGCCGGGGCGACCCCCGCGGAGCAGGCGGCGCGCGCGGCGCGTGCCAACGTGGCCACGCTCGTGCGCGCCTGCTGGCCGGGCACGCTGGCGCCCCGTCTCGCATCGACGCGGCTGGAGTTCTCGTTCGCGGCGCGCAGACGCACGGAGGTCGCCGTGGCGGCGCCGTCGCCGGAGGCCGTCGGGAGCCTCGTGCACCGGCTGGAGACGTGGGGCTTCCGAGCGGGGCCGGCCGCGGACCGCGCCTGGCAGCCGGCCGAGCCGGCGCCCACGGGGCGCGCGGTGTTCTATCGTCCGGGCCTGCGCCGCGCCGCGCTCTCTCTCGCCGGCGATCTCGGGCTGCCCGCGTCGGCGACGATCGCCGACGCGGGCAGCCCGGCTCCGCTCACGCTGCTGGTGAGATAGCGCAGCGACGAAGCGCTCCCCAGGGGGAGCGCTTCGTGTACGTCGAGGTCAAACGGACGACTTAGGCTGCGAGGCGGCGACGCAGATAGGCGCCACCAGCGATGAGGCCCAGACCGGCACCGAGGATGACGATGACCTCACCACCGGTGAAGGCGAGCTCACCACCCTGCTCGCCCGGAGCCTGCAGGCTGGCGAGGAAGTCTTCAAGGGTACCCTGGATCTCGGTGTACTGGTCGAGCGTGGGGTTGTTCTGTACGTACGCCAGCGCGGCCTGGATCTCCTCGGCGGTCCAGTTGCCGTCGATGGTGCCGTCCTTGGCATCCTCGATGATCGCGTCGATCGTGGCCTGACTCACGGCGAATGCGACGGCGGAGAACGCCAGGAGGAGGAGCAGAGCAAGCGCTAGCACGACTACGAACCTGGCCTTCATGTTTTCACCCCCCCTCACGGCACGTCTTGCCGGCCGCTGGGGCCGGAATGTCCTTCTGCTTATATCACTCGCCCGCGGTCAATGCCACAGCAGAGCCGTAGGCCGCTCCGACGCCGGCGCCCGGTTCGGACGCGGCCGCCGTACTCTTCCGCCGTCTACCGATCATGCTCGCTCTCCCGGCGTCGCCCGGCCGCGGCGTCTATACTCACCCGATGGAGTCGGGGGCGAACATGGTCCGAGGGGCGGCGTCGGCCCGAGGCCGCCGTGTGGACCTCATCCCGTTCGCTCTTACCGTTCTCTGCGCCGGTGTGTTCGCCTTCCTCTCCGGGGGGTATGTCTTCGCGCGCAGCGCTCCCGTCGCCGTCGTGTACCTGCTGGCGGCCGCGGTGTGGGTCTGGCTGCTGCGGCGCCGCACGCGCCCGTCGTCGCTGTTCCTGGTCACCCTCGCGCTGTTCGGCCTGTACGTGGCCTGGACCGGGCTCTCGGTCCTCTGGTCGTTCGGACCCGACCGCACCTGGATGGCGTTCGACCTGGCCGCCCTGTACCTCTGCGTCCTGGCGCTGGTCGGTCTCACGCCGGCCGGGCCGCTGCAGCTGCGCGTCGCCGGCTTCGGCTTCCTCGGGGTGAGCGTCGCCGTGGGCATCTACGCACTGCTCGGCAAGGTGCTGCCGGATGCGGTCACGCACGCGCACACCTACGCGCGCCTGGACAGCCCCATCGGGTACTGGAACGTGCTGGCTCTTCTCATGGTGCTTGGGCTCATGGTGGCGTTGGCTCTGGCAGGCGACCGCACGGCGCATGTGGCGTGGCGGGTGCTGGCCGCCGCGGCCGGCGTGCCCTTGTGCTTCACGTTCTTCTTCACGCTCTCGCGCGGCGGCTGGATAGCCTTGGGCGTCGCCCTGCTCGTCTACTTCGCGCTCTCGACGACGCGCCTCGCCAGCTTCGTGAGCCTGGTCGCCGTCGCGGCTCCCGTGTCCGCGGCGGTGTGGCGGGTCCGCGGCCTCACGACGTTGTTCGAGGCGACCACCGACGATGCCCTGCGCTCGGCGCAGGGCCATGTGCTGCTGCGCTGGGTGCTGGTGGCTCTGGCGGTCACCGTGTGCGTGCAGCTCGTCGCGGTGCTCGTCCACCGGTCCGTGCCGTGGCCGCGATGGGCGCCGCTCGTCGCCGGGGCCGCCGTCCTGGCGATCGTCGTGGCCGGCGGTGCCGCCGGATCGTGGCGGTACGTCGGGCCGCGTGGGGGGGTCGCCTGGTTCGAGGAGCGCGTGCACACCTTCGTGGCGGGGGACGACCGGACGTACGCCGGGGAGGGGGCGACACGCCTGATCTCCATGAACACAGGCCGCCCGCCGCTGTGGAAGGAGGCGGTGCTGCAGTCCCGATCCGTCGGCGCGCTCGGCACCGGGGCCGGCACGTTCGTGTTCGCGCACGAGCGCTTCCGCGTCAACCAGGGCGTCGTGAAGCACGCGCACAGCCAGTGGTTCAACGTGCTCAGCGAGCTCGGCGTGGTCGGGCTCGGGCTGCTCGTGGCTTCCGTGGCGCTGCTTCTGGCGGCGGCCCTGCGCAACCCGTTCACCGACCGCCGCGACCCGCTGAGGCCTCTGGTCGTCGCCATGCAGGCAGGACTCGTCGCCTACGTCGTCCACATCTCGTGGGACTGGGACTGGGACATGGCGGCGCTCGGCGTCGTCGTCTTCCTGTTCGCGGCGACCTGCTCCTCTTATCTGAGCCTGCGTCGCGAGTGGCCGGCCGGCAGGGATGCGGCCGCCCTCGCTGATGCCCTGCCGCCGGCAAGATCCGCTGACGGTGCTGAGCAGACGGAGGCCGCCGGCGACGACGCGCCCGGACCAGAGGCCGAGGGTGGCGAGCGGACGCACGCCGACGGCTGCGGACAGCCTTGGGGGGACGCCGGCACGAGCGCCGCTGTGGAGGCCGTGCCGTACTGGGACGAGCCCGTCGGTGGCTCGGGGCCAGACGACGTCGCGCCGCGCCGGCGCGGCGCCACCTGGCCGCTCCGCGCCGCGGCGAGCACGGCCCTCGTGCTGCTCGCCGTCAGCTGGCTCGTCCCGTATCTCTCCCTGCGCGCCGAGAACACGGCTCTCGCGGCGGCCGGGGCCGGTCGGCTCACAGAGGCGCTGGCGGCGTCGCAGCGGGCGGCCCGTCTCGACCCGCTGGCCGTGGACCCGCTGCTCGATCAAGCGTCCGTGCTGCAGCAGTTGGGCCGCAATCGCGAGGCGCTGGACGTGCTGCACCGGGCACAGCGCCTCCAGCCGGACGACTACGAGCCTTACTATCGCGAGGGCAAGCTGTTGCTCACGGCGTTCGCCGACCGGCCCGCTGCCGTGGCCGCTCTCACCCGCGCCCTGGCTCTCAACCCGATGAGCGCGGAGGCGCGGTACGAGCTGGAGCAGGCGGTCCGCTACTGAGAGAGGCGGAAGAGGGCTCAGCTGTCGGTGCGGCGAAGCGGCACCGGCTCCTGAGCTTGCGCCGGCGGCCGGACGCCGGAGCCCGCGGACCCCCTGTGGTAGACTTCCGCCGGAACTCCCCGGCCATCACTTGGAGGTGCCCCCCGCCATGCATTCCGCCGCTCCTATCGGTGTCGTAGGAACGGGCTACGTCGGTCTTGTCTCGGCCGTGTGCTTCGCCCACCTCGGCCACCGCGTGGTGTGCATGGACGTGGACGCCGGAAAGATCGAACGGCTCCGCCGCGGCGAGGTGCCCATCTACGAGCCGGGGCTGGACAAGCTCGTCGACGACAACGCCTTGCGCCTCTCGTTCACGACGTCCTACGATGAGCTCCTCGAAGCCTGCGAGGTCCTGTTCATCGCCGTCGACACGCCGCCGTCGCCCTCCGGCGACGCCGACCTCTCGCGCGTGCAGTTCGCGACCTCGGAGATCGCGCGCCCCGGCGGGCGCCGGCTGCTGGTGATGAAGAGCACCGTGCCGGTGGGGACCGGCGAGAAGGTCATGGCCGACCTCGAGGCCCTGGGCGCCACCGGCATCACCTACGCGTCCAACCCCGAGTTCCTCCGCGAGGGCGCGGCCATCCAGGACTTCCTCGAGCCCGACCGCATCGTCATCGGCGCCTCGTCGGCCGACGACGGCGACGTCGTCGAGGCGCTCTACCGCGGCATCGACACCGACGTGGTGCGCACCAGCGTGGCCACGGCGGAGATGATCAAGTACGCGTCCAACGCCTTTCTGGCCACGAAGATCTCGTTCATCAACGAGATCGCCAACGTGTGCGAGCAGGTGGGCGCCGACGTGCGCACGGTGGCTCACGGCATGGGTCTGGACCACCGCATCGGGCCGCACTTCCTGCAGGCGGGCATCGGCTACGGCGGCTCCTGCTTCCCCAAGGACGTGCAGGCGCTCAAACAGCTGGCGGGCAACAGCGGCTACCACTTCCAGTTGCTCAACGCCGTCATCGAGGTCAACGCCCTGCAGAAGCGCCGCGTCGTCGGCAAGCTCAAGCAGCACCTGGGCGGGCTGCGCGGCAAGACGGTGGCCCTGCTGGGCCTCACCTTCAAGCCGCACACCGACGACCTGCGCGAGGCGGCCTCCATCGTCCTCGCCGGCCGCCTCATCCACGAGGGCGCCTGCGTGCACGCCTACGACCCCATGATCGCCGCCGGCGACCACCCCCTGTTCCCGGGTGTCGCCGTGGCCGCCGAGCCGCTCGAGGCGCTCGCAGGGGCCGACGCCGCCGTGCTCGTCACGGAGTGGCCGGAGTTCGCGCGCCTCGACTGGGCGGCCGCGGCTGCGGTGATGGCCCGGCCGCTTCTGGTGGACGGCCGCAACTTCGTCGACCCGGCCGTGGCCGCCGCCGCCGGGCTTGAGTACGAGGGCATCGGCCTCGGCGACACGGCGCCCGTCACCGCCGGCGTCTGAGGCCGCGCCGTGAGCGCCGCCCCCGCCGTCCCCAGACAGGCCGTCATCCTCGTCGGCGGCGAGGGCACGCGGCTGCGTCCGGTCACCTCGCGTGTGCCCAAGCCGGTGGCCCCCGTGGTGGAACGACCCTTCGTCGCCTACATCCTCGACACGCTCGTGCGTCACGGGGTGGAGCTGGCCGTCTTCTCCACCGGGTTCCTGGCCGCGGCCATCGAGGCCGAGATCGGTGACGGCGCGGCCTACGGGCTGCGCGTGGAGTACGCCGTGGAGGACGAGCCCCTGGGTACCGCCGGCGCCATCGCCAACTGCGCCGGTCACCTGGGCCCCGGCGGCTTCTTCGTGTTCAACGGCGACGTGCTCAGCGACGTCGACCTCACCGGGCTCGCCACGTTCCACGCGGAGCGCGGCGGCATGGCGACGATCTTCCTCACGCCGGTGGAGGACCCGCGCCGCTACGGGCTCGTGGAGCTGCGCGCCGACGGCGCTGTGGCCAACTTCCTCGAGAAGCCCGGGGAGTGGGAGGGCACCGCCCTCATCAACGCCGGCGTGTACGTCCTCGAACCCGAGGTGCTCGAGCTCATCCCCCGCGGCCGCCTGTTCAGCATAGAGCGCGGCGTGTTCCCCAGGCTGGCGCAGGCGGGGTCGCTGTACGGCCACGCCGGGCGCGGGTACTGGCGCGACATCGGCACGCCGGAGAGCTACCTGCAGGCGCACTTCGACGTCCTCGAGGGCACCGTGCAGACGGCGGTCGCCGGCAGGCTCGGCGAGCACTACACCTACGTGGCGCCGTCGGCGGTGATCGAGCCGGGCGCACGACTGGTCCCGCCCGTGTACGTGGGCGACGGGGCGCGCATCGGCAGGGACGCGCGCGTCGGTCCTCTGGCTGTGATCGGTGCCGGAGCGGACGTCGGCGAGGGTACCGCCGTCCTCGAGGCGGTCGTCCAGAGCGGCGTGACCCTGGGGGACCACGCGCGGGTGGAGTTCAGCATCGTGGTGCGTGATGCGGTCATCGGCGCCGGCACCCATCTGGAGGGGGCGGTCGTGGGGCAGGCCTGCGACGTGGGCGCCGGCAACCGCCTGGCGGGCGGCATCTGCGTGTTCCCGGAGACGGCTATCCCGGACAGCTCGATACAGTTCAGCGAGTCGTTCCACGGCAGGGAGGCGCGATGACCATACCGGACGGCATCTTCAAGGCGTACGACGTGCGCGGCCTGTACCCGCAGGAGCTCGACGAGGGTGCGGCCGAGCGCATCGGCTACGCCCTCGCGCAGCAGCTCGGGGCCACGCGTCTGGGCGCCGGCATGGACCCGCGGCCCTCGTCGTCGGGACTCGTGCGGGCGTTCGCCGCCGGCGCCGCCGCCGCCGGCGCCGCCACGGTCGACTTCGGCCTGGTCCCCACGGAGATGCTCTACTTCGGCGTCGCCTCCCGGGGGCTCGACGGCGGGGCCATGGTCACGGCGTCGCACAACCCGCCGCAGTACAACGGCATGAAGCTCGTCGGCGAAGGCGCCCTGCCGTTGAGCGGCGACGCCGGCATCCCCGAGCTCAAGCAGCGTGCGCAGGCTGCGGCCGAGCTGCCGGCGGCCGCGCCGGGCAGCGCGCCGGAGGAGGCCGACATCTACCCCGACTACGTGCGGCACCTGCACGCGCTGGTCGACCCTTCCGCCTTCCGCCCCTACAAGGTCGTCATGGATGCGGCCAACGGCGTGGCCGGCAAGCTGGCCCCCCTGGTCTTCGAGGGCACGCCGCTCGACTGCGTGGAGATGTACTTCGAGGTGGACGGCACGTTCCCCAACCACGAGCCCAACCCGCTCCTGGAGGAGAACAGCCGCGAGATCCGCGCGCGCGTCGTGGCCGAGAAGGCCGACCTGGGCATCGCCTGGGACGGCGACGCCGACCGCTGCTTCTTCATCGACGAGGCCGGCGAGTTCGTGCCCGGCGACTTCGTCACCGCGCTGCTCGCCGAGGCCCTGCTCGTCAAGAACCCCGGCGCGAAGATCCTCTACGACCTGCGCGCCAGCCGTGCGGTGCCCGACGTCATCGTCGCGAACGGCGGCGTACCGCTGGTGAACCGCGTCGGGCACGCCTTCTTCAAGCAGCGCATGCGCCGCGAGGGCGGGCTGTTCGGCGGCGAGGTCTCCGGCCACTACTACTTCGCCGACAACTACAACGCCGACTCCGGCTTCATCCCGGCGCTGCTCATCCTCGATCTGCTGTCGCGCAAGCAGGCCACCATGGCGGAGCTGCTGGAGCCGTTGCGCACCACGTACTTCATCAGCGGCGAGATCAACTCGACGGTCGCCGATGTGCCGGCCGCCCTGGCACGCATCGAGGACCGGTTCGCCGACGCCGAGATCACGAAGCTCGACGGCGTCTCGGTCGACTGCGAGCACTGGCACTTCAACGTGCGCGCCTCCAACACCGAGCCGCTGCTGCGCCTCAACCTGGGCGCCGACTCGCAGGCGCTCATGGAGGAGAAGCGCGACCTCGTGCTCGGCCTCATCCACGGGGCCTGAGGTCCAGTGGACGAGCTGGTCGCCCCGACGCCGGAGGAGGTCGCGCGCCTCGACACCGGCGGCATGCTCGCTGCCATCGCGGAGCTGCCGCGGCAGCTGACCGCGGGGTACGCGGTCGCCCGCGAGGAGCTTCGCGGGACCCGGGCCGCCGGACGCGGTCCTGAGGACCGGCCCACCGGCCTCGTGCTCTGCGGCATGGGGGGGTCCGCCATCGGCGCCGACCTGGTGCTGGCCTGTCTTCCCGAGCTGCGCGTGCCGACCGCCGTCGTGCGCGGCTACCGCCTGCCCGCATGGGTGGACTCCGGCACGCTCGTCGTGGCCGCCAGCTACTCCGGCGAGACCGAGGAGACGCTCGCCTGCGCCGCCGCAGCCCTCTCCTGCGGCTGTCGTCCTGTCTGCGTGTCCTCCGGCGGCGCGCTGGCCGCGCTTGCCCGCGATCACGGGCTCCCGCTGGTGCGCGTTCCGGGCGGAGGCCAGCCTCGCGCCGCCGTCGGGTACCTGTCGGCGCCGCTGCTGGCCACGCTGGAGGCCGTCGGTCTGGCCGACGGGCAGGCTGCGCAGGTCGACGAGGCGGCCGCACTGCTGCGCGCCGGCAGCGCGCGCCTCGCCCCCGGCCGGGCGGCCGGCGACGGCCCGGACGGCAACGCTGCCATGGCGCTCGCCCTGCGCCTGCATGGGCGTTTGCTCGTCGTGTACGGGGCCGGCCTCACGGCGCCCGTGGCGCGGCGCTGGAAGGGCCAGGTCAACGAGAACGCCAAGGCTCCGGCCTTCTGGAACGAACTGCCGGAGCTCGACCACAACGAGCTCATGGGCTGGACCAGCCTGCCGCACGTGGCGGCGTCCACCACGGCCGTCTTCCTCGAGGACCCGCTGGGCGACCCGCGGTTGGCGCGCCGCGCCGCGCTCACGGCGACCGAGCTGGAGGCCCGTGGGGTCGCCGTGGAACGCCTGACGGCGCACGGCGAGTCGCCGCTGGCGCGCCTGTTCTCGCTCGTCCAGCTCGGCGACCATGTCTCCTTCTACCTGGCGCTGCTGTACGGTGTCGACCCTACGCCGGTGCAGGCCATCCAGGACTTCAAGGCCAAGCTGAGCGGTCCGGCCTGAGCGGTGCCGCCGGCCGTCGCGCTCGCGCTCCATCTTGAGGCACCCCGGCTCGCGGCTACCGGGGCGCGGCTGTTCCCCCGGGCCCACCTCTGTGGCCTGGGGCGCGGGGAGCTGCGCCCGCCCGCGCCGTTCGCCGGCGCGCTCTTCGACCTGCTCGCCGGCGTCGCACGCGGCTCCTGCATCGGCCTCGTGGTGCCGGTGGCGCCGGCGCCGGCCGCGCGGCTCCCCGGCGCCCTGTTCGCCGTCGCCGACCACGTGAACCTGGAGCTCCGCGGCCCGCTCACCGGCCGTTGGCCGGCCGGCGTCCCACGCGACTTCCCCCAGGTGGCCGGCATATATCAACCCGCCGTCGTTCGTGCCTGCGGCGGGCCTCGGGTATACTCCACCGGCGTGGTGGTGGCGGGGGTCGCCGACGCCCGGCGGCTCACGCCGTTCGAGGCGCAGGCCGTCGCCGAACTGGGTGTCATCGCCGTCTCCGACGTCCTCGTCCCGGCCGCCATCGTCGCGGCGTACCACGGTCTCACGCTCGCCGCCTGCGGGGTCCCGCCGGCGGACGACAACGACGAACAGTGAGGGGTTCTCTTGGCTTCCGACTACGACATCAAAGACATCGGCCTCGCCCCGCAGGGTGAGCTGCGCATCGAGTGGGCCGACATGCACATGCCGGTGCTCAGAGCCATCCGTGAGCGCTTCGAGAAGGAGAGGCCCCTCGAGGGCATCCGCATCGGCGCCTGCCTGCACGTCACCACCGAGACCGCCAACCTCATGCGCACCCTGGTCGCCGGCGGGGCCGACGTGGTGCTGTGCGCCAGCAACCCGCTGAGCACGCAGGACGACGTGGCCGCCGCGCTCGTCAACGACTTCGGGGTGCGCGTGTACGCCATCAATGCCGAAGACGAGAAGACCTACTACGCGCACATCAACGCCTGCGTCGACCACCGTCCCAACATCACCATGGACGACGGCGCCGACGTCATCGGCGTGCTCCACGGCGAGCGTCCCGACATGGCCGCCGACATCATCGGCGGCACAGAAGAGACCACCACCGGCGTCATCCGCCTCAAGGCCCTCGAGGCCGAGGGTCGCCTCATGTTCCCCATCGTGGCGGTCAACGAGGCCAACACCAAGCACATGTTCGACAACCGCTACGGCACCGGCCAGAGCACGCTCGACGGCGTGATCCGCGCCACCAACATCCTCATCGCCGGCACTACCGTCTGCGTCGCCGGGTACGGCTGGTGCGGTCGCGGCCTTGCGATGCGCATGAAGGGCCACGGCGCCGACGTCATCGTGCTCGAGGTCGACCCGTTGCGCGCCCTCGAGGCGGTCATGGACGGCTTCCGCGTCATGCCGGTCGCCGAGGCTGCCAAGCTCGCCAAGCTGTTCGTCACCGCCACCGGCGACATCCACGTGCTCCGCGGCGAGCACTTCGAGGTCATGCAGGACGGCACGATCATCGCCAACACGGGCCACTTCAACGTCGAGATCGACATCCCGGCGCTCGAGAAGCTCGCCGTCAAGCAGCGCACGGTGCGCGACCTCGTCGAGGAGTACACGTTGGCCGACGGCCGCCGCATCTACCTGCTGGCCGAAGGCCGGCTGGTCAACCTGGCGGCAGCCGAGGGTCACCCCGCGGCGGTCATGGACATGAGCTTCGCCAACCAGTCGCTCAGCGCCGAGTTCATGGTCAAGCACCACGCCGAGCTCGAGAAGCAGGTGTACGTGGTGCCCAAGGACATCGACGACGAGATCGCCCGGCTCAAGCTCGAGTCCATGGCCGTC
>Ga0172371_10000651_pt1 | contig 54663 bp, 45 predicted proteins | sample Lak12m_FD_114543 | JGI IMG/M metagenome (GOLD analysis project Ga0172371, IMG submission 114543) | Freshwater microbial communities from Kabuno Bay, South-Kivu, Congo - kab_022012_12m | ecosystem: Environmental > Aquatic > Freshwater > Lake | place: Democratic Republic of the Congo: South-Kivu... | reverse complement strand
GGCTGTACAAGCCCACAATTCCGCCGGAAAAAGCCAGCAGGAACAGTGCGCCAAAGATAAGGCCGTGGAGAACGCCCCACGACTCACGCAAAGTGACTTCCATTTAGTGCCTCCTGTGAGAAATTAGGAATTGAATTACACCCACATTATCACCACTGAGGCAGCCATTCAACAGGTGCATTCACACCTGCTTTTGGGGGTGAAAAAAGAAAGTCAGGCTTTAAGCCTGACTTATTATTATTTGGCGCTCCATTTGGCATAGACCGCCTGCGAGAGCAGGCGGTTTGCGCTTTTTTCGCGCGTGATTAATTCGCCGCTTTCCACCTCGCCGCGATAGTTCTTCATCATCTCTTCTACGGCTTGCGCTACATGAATGGCGGAGGCGCGCACCGCATAGACCGTGACGATGACAAATAAAGGCTTGTCGCTTAAACATGCGCGGCAGAGTTCCAAAAGATTGGGCAGTGATTTATACACCTCCCACACCTCGCCTTTCGGTCCGCGTCCAAACTTCGGCGGGTCAAGGATGATGCCGTCATACTTGACTCCGCGCCGCGCCTCGCGCTCCACATATTTCACCGCGTCTTCCACAATCCAGCGGATGGGCTTATCTGCCAGCGCGGAGAGACTTTGATTCTCCCGCGCCCATGCAACGGATTTTTTTGAAGCGTCCACATGCGTCACCTGCGCGCCTGCCGCCGCTGCGGCGAGAGTCGCCAGCCCGGTGTAACCAAAAAGGTTGAGGACGTTTACCTTTTTGGAATCCTGACTTTGGGGGTTCTCCAAAATCGGGAGATTTTTGACCCCGTGTACTTTCTCCGCCATAAAATCCCAGTGCGCCGCCACTTCGGGAAAGACGCCCAAATGCCGACCCGGCGTGGTCATCACCGAAAAGCGCAATCCTTTTGAGTGGGGCAGGGGATAGTTCATCTCCCATTTTTCGGGCAGATTTTTCTTCGCCACCCAATGCCCGCCGCTTTCTTCCGCAGTGGGATGAAAGACCGCGTCCGCCGCATCCCACTCCCGTTGAGAGAGGGCGCGTTTCCACATCGCCTGCGACTCCGGGCGCGCAAAAATGTACTTGCCGAATCGTTCCAGCTTCAAGCCATCGCCAGAATCGAGCAGTTCATAATCGCGCCAGCGCGGCGCTTCTAGTAGCGTGAAAGAAGGGGTCATAATTCCTCAGTAGTATGAAATTACCATGCGCGCCACTTGATTTTTACCTTGAAAACAGTATAATGTGGTAGAAAGTGGTAAGAAGTGGTACGGACGCCGAGTTGCTCGGCGTCTGCGCGTTTATAAGGATATTAGAACAAATGTTTCTCGGTCAATACCAGCACAATCTCGATGACAAAGGGCGCTTGATGATTCCGGCGCGCTTTCGTGATTTGTTGGCTGGCAGCGGGGCGTTCATCACTCAGGGTTTTGACAAATGCCTGATGGTGATGAGCGAAGCATACTTCAAACAAGTTTATGAGCGCATCGAGTCGATGAACCTCGCCGACCCCGCCGCGCGCATGTTGCGCCGTCTCATCCTTGCTAACGCCTACCCGGTGGAGGTGGACAAGGTCGGGCGCGTTCTCGTCCCGCAGAACCTGCGCGCCTTTTTAGAACTGGATGGCGAAGCGATGGTCGCCGGGCAGGGCGAATATTTTGAAATTTGGAAACCCGCCGACTGGGCAGAGCAGATGAAGCAACTGCAAGACGCCGAAGCCAACAACGCCCGCTTCTCCACGCTAGACCTTTCCAAACCAGCCAACTAGCCGACTAGAAGACTAGAAGACTAGAAGACTAGAAGACTAGAAGACTAGAAGACTAGAAGACTAGAAGACTACCTTGCACACACCTGTACTTTACCAAGAGATTATACACGCCCTGCAACCCAAAGCAGGCGGAAGATATGTGGATGGCACACTGGGCGCGGGCGGACACGCTCGCGGCATTTTGGAGGCTTGCGCGCCGGATGGACTCCTGCTCGGTTTGGACGTGGACGCGCAGGCGTTGGCGCTCGCTCGTGAGACCTTGGCTCCTTACGAACAGCGCGCGCATCTCGCGCAAGCCTCCTACGTCACCTTGACCGCCCAACTGCAAACTTTGGGTTGGGATTCCGTGGACGGCATCGTCCTTGACCTCGGCGCGTCTTCCATGCAGTTTGATACTGCCGCGCGCGGCTTCTCGTTTTTGCAAGACGGACCGCTGGACATGCGTTTTGGAATCAATGCGCGCATGAGCGCCGCCGATGTGGTCAATACCTTTGAGGAGCGCGAGCTGGCGGACATCATCTTTCGCTATGGAGAAGACCGCGACTCGCGCAAAATTGCCCGCGCCATTGTGGCGGCGCGTCCGCTTCACACGACGGGCGAGTTGGCAGCCCTCGTGGAAAAAGCCTCGCCCCGCAGAGGGCAGCGCATTCATCCTGCCACGCAGACTTTTCAAGCCCTGCGGATTTTCATCAACGGCGAGTTGGACGCCATAGAGAGCGTTTTACCGCAAGCCGTCAGCGCGTTAAAGACGGGCGGCAGGTTGGCGGTGATTTCTTTTCACTCGTTGGAAGACCGCTTGGTTAAAGAATTCTTCCGCGAGCAAAGCAAGGAACTGCTCAACCCGCCTTACGAGAGAATTTACGAAATTGAACGCAAGGCAATTGTGAAGTTGATAAACAAAAAACCGTTGGAAGCTTTGGAGCAAGAGGCGCAAGCCAACCCGCGCGCTAGAAGCGCAAAGTTGAGAATTATTGAAAAGTTATAGATGAACATGGAAAATATCGCCCGCCTAACGCACGCATACAAGACCGCTCATTGGCGCATTCAGCGTCAATGGGTGGGGCTTGCCTTGCTGGTTGCAGCGGCGGCGTTGATGGTTGCCGCGCTGTACTTGGATGTAACTTCGCAAGCCGCCATTGCCGGGCGCGAGATTCAAGACTTAAATTTGGCGCTGACCATCAGCGAGCAAAACAGCGCCGACTTGCAAACGCAGCTCGCCGCGCTGACTTCCTCCGTCATTATGCGTCAGCGCGCTTTGGCGTTGGGCTTTCGTCCCGCTGAACCGTTGGAGATGGAGTATTTGATTGTGCCGGGTTATTTTGTCATTGAGCCGCCCATCCTCTCCGCGCCCTCGCGTCCGCAGTTGAGCGCATTGACCATTTTGCCCGCCTACACCCAATCGCTATTGGATTGGCTGGACGAGAAGATTATGTCATCGGCGCGAGGCTGGCAATGAAAGAACAATATGCGCGCCGTATGCAAGTTCTATTTGCCGCAATGGGCATTGCGGCGGCGTTGATTCTCGCGCAGGTAATACGCATTCAAAACAGCCCAGAGGCGGATGTATTTCGTCAATCCGCTTCTAATTACGCCTATGAACTTCGCACCTTTTACCCCGATAGGGGAGAAATTTACGACCGCACCGGGCATTTATTGGCGGGCAACAAATCTGTCTATGAAGTCGGCGTAAATTTGAGCGCCGTCAAAGACGCCAATTCCATTGCGCTTGCCGTTAGCGGCGAGTTGGGCATGGATTATGGGCAGGTTCTTAACAGCCTTACAAACCCATCTACGGGCTTGTCTTACGTTGTGCTTGCCGATTATGTCGAGGCGCAAAAAGCCAACCGCCTGCGTCAGATGAAAGAAGCCTTACAGCAGCAAGGCGCGTTGGGCAACTTAACTGGTTTGGAGTTCAAATCGCATCCGCAGCGCAGCTACCCGGAAAATGAACTCGCTTCTAACGTGCTGGGGTTTGTCAACCGCGAGGGGCGCGGCTATTTTGGCGTGGAAGAAAAATACGACCTTGTGTTGGCGGGCAATCCTGTGCAGGTTCTCGTTCCAACCGACCCCAACAAAGCTTTTGAAATTCCGCGCGCGCTCAACGGCGCGACCTTAATCCTTTCCATTCATCGAGATTTGCAAGCGGAGATGGAAACGCTGCTGGACGAATCCATTCAACGCTATGGCGCGCAAGGCGGCTCCATTGTTGTGATGAACCCGCGCAACGGCGAGATTTTGGCAATGGCTTCCACGCCGCGCATGAACCTGAACGAGTTTTGGAACTATGACAAAATTTACGACCAAGCCAGCGACTTTAACCCGCCGGCTTCCAGCCCTTATGAACCCGGCTCTGTCCTCAAAGTGCTGACGATGGCTGCCGCGCTGGATAGCGGCATGGTCTCGCCCGGCACAACTTACCTTGATACTGGCGTGATTTATGTCGGCGGCGTGGGAATTCAAAACTGGGACCAATCGGCTTGGGGTACGCAAGATATGATTGGCTGCCTGCAACATTCGCTGAATGTTTGCATGGCAATGCTTTCTTCGCAAATGGGCGCGGGGACGTTCTACGGTTACATGGATAATTTTGGCTTCGGGCATCTCACCGGCGTAGATGTAGCCTACGAAGCGCCCGGCAGGTTAAAACTGCCCGGCGATGAAGATTGGTATCCGGTGGATTTAGGCACAAACGCTTTCGGTCAAGGCGTAACCGTTACGCCCGTTCAAATGTTGATGGCGGCTTCCGCTGTCGCCAATGATGGGCGCATGGTCATTCCGCACACGCTCTACGCCATGGTGCGCGATGGACGCGAATATCAATCTCCGGCGCAGACGGCGGGCGCGCCCATCTCCCAACAAACCGCCGATACGCTTTCGGAAATGCTCGCCATCTCCTTAGAATCAGAAGCCTCGCTGGCGTTAACGCCGGGCTATCGCATTGCCGGAAAAACCGGCACGGCGCAAATCCCTGTGGATGGCTACTATGACGATACGCAAACCAACGCCTCTTTTGTCGGCTGGGGACCTGTGGACGACCCGCAATTTATGATTTACGTTCGCTTAGAGCGCCCCTCCGCTTCCATTTGGGGGTCAGAGACGGCTGCGCCGGTCTTCTCTTTGGCGGCGCAAAAAACAGTCGTCCTGCTCAATATTCCGCCGGATGTCATTCGTCAAAAAATGGCGAGTCAATAACATGCTGACTTTATCGGACGCGCTCGAAGCTCTCGCCTCTGTCCGCGTAGCGGCTGCTGCCGCGCCCATCACGGGCGCGGCGGTAGATTCCCGTCACGTGGAGCGGGGCGGGCTGTTTGTTGCCGTTCCCGGAGAACAAGCAGACGGGCATGACTTTGTGCAAGCCGCTTTTGAACGAGGCGCGTCCTTTGCTTTAATTCAAAGAGACGCGCCCGCCGCGCTGCGCGTTTTAGATTTGCGCGGCGAATGGCAGCCGCGTGGCGATGAAAACTTCGCCCCGCCGCTCTGCCTGCGGGTGGAAAATACCGTCTCCGCCCTGCAAAAAATGGCGCGTTTTTGGCGGCGGAGACTCAACCTGCGGGTGATAGGAATCACCGGCAGCGTGGGAAAATCCACCACCAAAGAAGCAGTCGCGCAGGTGTTGAGCGCGCATTATTCAACCTTGCGGAATCTTGGAAACCTCAACAATGAAATTGGGCTACCGCTGACGATTTTAGGACTGAATGAAACCCACGAACGCGCCGTGCTGGAAATGGGATTTTATGTGCCGGGCGAGATTCAATTCCTCTGCGATATTGCCCAACCGCAAATTGGCGTGGTGACGAACATCGGCACGGTTCACGCCGAGCGCGCCGGTTCGCAAGAAGCCATTGCGCGCGGCAAGAGCGAGCTTGTTCAAGCCCTGCCCGCAGATGGCGTGGCAATTCTCAACTTTGACGACCCCTGGGTTCGCAAAATGGAAGAGAAAAGCAAAGCCCGCGTTTTCTTTTATGGCTTGTCGCCTGAGGCGCATTTATGGGCGGACGGCGTGGAAGGTTTGGGGCTGGCTGGCATTCGCTTTCGTTTTCATTATCAAAATGAAAGCGTTCACGCGCATCTTCCTCTGATTGGTCGCCACTCGGTTCACACCGCGCTACGCGCCGCCGCCGTTGGCTTAAATGACGGTTTGAATTGGCAGGAAATTTTAGAAGGCTTAAAACGTGAACGCGCTCAACTGCGCTTAACTGCCGTCCGCAGCAAGAGCGGCGCATTAATTTTGGACGATACTTACAACGCCTCGCCGGAATCTACGTTGGCGGCTTTGAATCTGCTGGATGAAATGGAAGGTCGCAAAGTGGCGGTTTTAGGAGACATGCTGGAACTGGGTCCATATGAACGGCAGGGGCATGAGATGGTCGGCTTGCGCGCCGCTCAAGTGGCGCAGGTTTTGGTGACGCTGGGAACGCGCGCGCGCATGATTGCCGAAGCCGCTCGCCGCGCCGGATTGAAACAAATTTTTACCTTTGAAGATTCCGCCGCCGTCATTGCCTGGCTGAACGCCAACCTCACCGCAAAAGACGCGGCATTGATTAAAGGCTCGCACGGGCTGCGGATGGATAAAATCACCGCCGCGTTGGAGGTTAAATCATGAGACAGACCGCTCTCTCTCTCAGCCTTGCCGCGCTGGCGTTTGTGATGACCGCCATTTGGGGCGGACCGCTCCTGCGGATTTTGCGTCACTACAAAATTGGAAAAATCATCCGCGTGGAAGAGCCGGGCATTCACGGCGTAAAAATGGGCACGCCCACCATGGGCGGCGTGCTGTTCATTTTGCCCGTCTTGCTTTTGAACGGCTTGTTGAACGCGGTGGCGCTGGCGGGCGTGAGTCAAAGCGGCGTGGGTCGCTCCATTCTTGTTCCCATGCTGGCAATGCTGGGCTTTGCCATTCTTGGCGCGGTGGATGACTGGGAAGGCATTCGCGGAAAACGCAAAGGCGATGGAATGCGCGCGCGCACAAAATTTTTCTTTCAAGTTATTTTGGCGCTGGCAACCGCCTACGTTTTGAAATACATGATGGACGTGCCGGATTTATATGTGCCGGGCTTCTTCTTTGAATTTGAGCTCGGCGCGTGGTATGTGCCAATTGCCGCCTTCATCATCGTGGCGGAATCCAACGCCGTCAATTTTACGGACGGGCTGGATGGTCTGGCTGGCTTAATTGTCGTCACCGCCATAGCCGCCTTTGGCGGCATTGCGCTCATTCAAGAGCAGATTTATATCGCCCGTTTTTGCTTTATCCTTGTCGGCGCGCTATTTGGCTTTTTATGGTTTAACGTTCACCCTGCCGAACTTTTTATGGGCGATACCGGCTCGCTTTCGCTGGGCGCGGCGCTGGCGGTCTTGGCGCTGCTCACCGGACAATGGCTCATGCTGCTGGTCATTGGCATTATTCCGCTGGCGGAGATGGTCAGCGTGGTCATTCAAGTGAGCTACTTCAAATTGACCAAAGGCAAGCGCTTCTTTAAGATGACGCCCATCCACTTGCATTTTGAATTGCTCGGATGGAGCGAAACGCAAATTGTTCAACGTTTTTGGCTCATTGGACTCATGGCGGCGCTCATTGGCATTGGGCTTTCGCAGGTGTGAGGTTGGAACGTTAGAACGTTAAAACGTTAAAACGTTGAAGGTTAAGAGATTATGGCAAATTGGCAAGGACGTTCATTTTTGATACTCGGCGCGGCGCGGCAGGGGCTGGCTGTGGCGCGTTGGCTCGCAAAGCATGGCGCAAACGTCACGCTGAGCGATTCGCGCGCCGAAAACCAAATGCAAGCCGCGCAACAATCTTTGGCGGATGTGAAAATTCATTGGGCGCTGGGCGGGCATCCGTTGAACTTGCTAGACCGTGCAGATGCGCTTTGCCTTTCCGGCGGCGTTCCGCTGGAATTGCCCATCGTGCAAGAAGCGCTTCGGCGCGGCATTCCGCTGACCAACGACACGCAAATTTTTATGGAAGTCGTTCCCTGCCAGACCATCGGCATTACCGGCTCGGCGGGCAAAACCACCACCACCACGCTGGTTGCAGAAATGGCAAAAAAAACAATTCAGAATTCAAAATTCGGAATTCAGAATTGTTATATGGGCGGCAACATTGGCGACCCGTTAATTAATTATGTGGACGAGATGAAAGCGGACGACATAGCGATTTTGGAAATCTCATCCTTTCAATTGGAACAAATGACTCGCTCGCCAAACATTGCGGCGATTCTCAACGTTACGCCGAATCACTTAGACCGTCACGGCTCAATGGAAGCGTATACCGCCGCAAAGGCGCGCATCTTGGAGTTTCAATCCGCGCAGGATGTCTCCATTTTGTGCCGCGATGACCTCGGCGCGTGGAACTTGCGAAACAAAGCAAAGGGCAAACTCTTCTCTTTCAGCTTGCATGAAATGGAAGAAGGTGCGGACGGCGCGTACTGCCATGACGGGCTGCTCAGCCTGCGCGATGGCTACGCTTACCTGCCGCTGCTGTTGCGCGAGAAGATTCAACTGCGCGGCGACCATAATGTGATGAACGTTCTCGCGGCGTTTTTAATTGGACATGCGGCGGGCTTCAAATTGGATAGTATGCTCGAAGCGGCGGAGGAATTTCGCGGCGTGCCGCATCGCTTGGAATTTGTGCGCGAGCTGCGCGGCGCGCGCTGGTACAACGACTCCATTGCCACCGCGCCGGAACGCAGCATGGCTGCCATTCGCGCCTTTGACGAACCCATTGTGCTGCTGCTGGGCGGGCGCGACAAAAAATTACCTTGGGGCGATATTGCCCGCCTCATCGCGCAGCGCGTAAAGCAGGTAGTCGTTTTTGGCGAGGCGGCAGATTTAATCGCCAGCGCTATCCGCGCCGCAGATTCAGCGCGCCGCGTGGGTTTACATCGAGTAGAAAGCGCGCAGGCGGCGGTAGAAAAAGCCGCCGCGCTGACCGCGCCCGGCGATGTGGTTTTATTCTCGCCCGGCGGCACAAGCTACGACGCCTTCAAAGATTTTGCGGAGAGAGGAGAATCCTTTAAGCAATGGACGCTACAACTTTCGTAAAACAACGCCAAAGCCCGCTCAACTTTTTGCTCGGCTTTGACTTGCCGCTTCTTGCGATAGTCGCCGTATTAATTGTCTTTGGCATGATGATGCTCTACTCTGCCTCATGGGATTTCTCGCTCGGCTCGTATGGCGACGCCATGTATATGTTTAACAGGCAAGCCATGTGGCTGGGCATTGGAATTGTGGCGGCTGTTCTGCTCGCTTTTTTTGACTATCACTGGTGGCGGCAAGTAGTGGTGACGGCTATGGCAATTACCATTGCGCTGCTATTCAGCGTGCTGCTAATGAACGAGATTCGCTTTGGCGCAAAACGCGCCTTCTTTGACGGCTCTGTCCAGCCTTCGGAGTTGGCGAAACTTGTCACCATTCTTTATCTCAGCGTTTGGCTTTACGCCAAACGCCAATTCTTACAAGACGTTTCCTTTGGGCTTATTCCGCTTGGAGTCATTCTCGGCGTGGTCGGCGGGCTTATTTATCAACAGCCAGACCTCAGCGCCGCCGCCACCGTTCTCATGCTGGGAGGTTTGCTCTTCTTCCTCGCCGGAGGAGATTTAAAGCAAATCGGCGGCTTGCTCATCATCGCTGTCTTTGCCGCGTGGTTTGTCTCCTCTGTCAGCGCTACCGGACGTCAGCGCGTAGCGGATTTTCTCTCCGGCTTGCGCGACCCCTTGCAAGCCTCTTACCATGTGCGTCGCTCCTTTGAAGCCATCATCAATGGCGGCTGGTTCGGCGTGGGCTTGGGGCAATCAAAAACAAAACTCACCGGTCTGCCTGTGCCGCCAACGGATAGCGTCTTTGCGGTCATAGTAGAAGAACTGGGCTTATTTGGCGGCGCGGCGCTCATTGGGTTGTACGCGCTCTTGGTCTGGCGTGGTTTGGTCATTGCCCGCCGCGCGCCCGATATGCTCGGCGCGCTCTTGGCGGCGGGCTTGGTCATTTGGATTGGCTTGGAGGCAATGGTCAATATGGCGGTGATGGTGGGCTTGCTGCCCTTTGCCGGAAACGCGCTGCCCTTTGTGAGCGCGGGCGGCTCAAACCTCGTTGCCTCGCTGGCGGCGCTGGGAATTGTATTCAATATTTCCAAACAAGCCGGGCGCGTTTTGCCTGACGATGCGGAATGGAGGTCTTACGGTGCGGTGTTTGATATGCGCGGGCGGTACGGGCGGCGGAGTGTATCCGGCGCTCGCCGTTCTTGAACAGTTGCAATCGGCAACCTTAAACGCGCTTTGGGTGGGCGGCGAAGGCGGCATGGAAGAAGAACTGGTGCGCCGCGCCGGAACGCCTTTTCGCGCCATCCCTGCGGCGGGCGTGCATGGCGTAGGCTTGCGCGCGCTGCCGGGCAACCTGCTCAAATTATTGCGCGGCGCAATCCAAGCCCGCAAAATTTTGCGCCAATTCAAACCGCAAGTCATCCTCTTCACCGGCGGCTATGTCGCCGCGCCGATGGCGCTCGCCGCGTGGAATGTTCCCGCTTTGCTCTATGTGCCGGATATTGAGCCGGGCTTGGCGCTAAAATTTTTATCCTACTTTGCAAAGGCGATTGCGCTCACCGCGCCCGACTCGGAAAAATATTTCTCGCGCCGCAATAGACTCTTCGTCAGCGGCTACCCGCTGCGCGCCGACCTGCCACAGTGGGCTCGACCCGCAGCCGCTCGGCGCTTGGAGTTGGACCCCGCCTTGCCCACGTTGCTCATCACCGGCGGCAGCAAAGGCGCGCGCTCTATCAATCAAGCCGTCTTGCGCGTTCTGCCGGGTTTGCTCGCCTTTACGCAGGTCATCCATTTGACCGGCGCGCTCGACTGGCAGGAATGTCAGCAAGCCGCGCAGAATCTGCCCGTCGAGTTAAAGCCGCGTTATCGCGCTCTGCCCTATCTGCACGAAATGGGCGCAGCCCTCGCCGCCGCAGATTTGGTCGTCTCGCGCGCGGGCGCGTCCACACTGGGCGAATATCCGCTTTTTGGTTTGCCCGCCATTTTGATTCCCTACCCGTATGCGTGGCGCTACCAAAAAGTAAACGCCGATTTTTTAGCCGAGCGCCGCGCCGCCGTGATATTGCCAGACCAAGCGCTGGATGCCGAAATGTTAACAACCGTCAAAACTTTAATGCAGGATACAGAAAAACTAGCCGCCATGCGCGCCGCCATGCGGAGCCTTGCCCGCCCCGCCGCCGCGCAGCAGATTGCCAGCCAGTTGGTTAAATTGGCAGGAGACGCCCCGCTATGATGAGCATGGTTTATTTATTTTGGATGTATGTTTTTGTCTTTGCCTTCATTGGCGCAATGCGCGGATGGGTAAAGGAATTGCTGGTTTCATTTAGCGCCATCACCGCGTTGGCGGTGAACCTGCTATTGGAAAAATATATTCCGCTGGTCAAGGAATTAGACCAAAGCGGCAGTTCGCTGTTTTGGATTCGCTCGCTGATTTTGATGACGCTGGTTTACTTCGGCTATCAAACGGTGGTGTCCATTCCGCGCCTTGCCTCCAAAGCCACCCGCGAGCGCCTGCAAGATACGCTCTTTGGCGCGGTGATGGGCGCGTTCAACGGCTATTTGGTGGTCGGCTCTATTTTGTTTTATAACCACATGGCAAATTATCCCTATCCCGATATTATGAGCCGCGCCACCGACCCGGTAATTGTCGCCGCTATTGATGGTTTATTAAAGTACATGCCGCCGCGCTTTCTTGGCGAACCGAGTATCTACTTTATTGTTATCATCATTCTCATTTTCATCATTGTCGTTTTCGTCTAATTCACTAGCAGACTAGCGACTAGCGACTATCAGACTATCAGACTATCAGACTAGCAGACTAACTTATGAAACATATTCACCTCATTGGCATTGGCGGTTCTGGACTTTCCGCGATAGCGCGGCTGCTGAAAGAAAGCGGCTACGTCGTCAGCGGCTCGGACCGCGCGCTTTCTCCCTTTGCAGAGGATTTGCAAAAGGCGGGCGTGACCGTCTTTATTGGGCATGACGCCGCGAATATTCGCGGCGCGGATGAGGTGATTCGCTCCTCCGCCATCGCGGACGATAACCCCGAAGTGCAAGCCGCGCGCGCGGCGAACATCCCTGTATATAAGCGCGCCGATTTTCTCGGTCAATGGATGGAACGCAAAGTGGGTCTTGCCATTGCGGGAACGCACGGCAAGACGACCACCACCGCCATGATTGCGTGGATTTTGTTCCGCCTTAACCGCGACCCGTCTTTCATTGTCGGCGGCGCGTTGAACAACCTCAATGTGAACGCGCGCGCCGGGCAGGGCAATTTTTTTGTCATCGAAGCGGATGAATATGACCGCATGTTTTTGGGGCTAAAACCTCAAATTGAAGTGGTCACAAACTTGGAACATGACCATCCCGATTGTTATCCCACCTTTGAAGAGATGTTTGCCGCCTTCAAACAATTTGTAGATTTGTTGCCGCAAGACGGTTCGTTGGTCGTTTGCTCGGATGATAAAAACGCCATGTCCTTGCTCTCTTATGCGCGCAGCAAAGGCGTGAACGTCTTGTCGTACAGTTTGCAATCGGATATGACCATCAACAGCCCGCAGTGGATGCAAGCCCGCGCCGTTCAACCTAACGCGCGCGGCGGGTTCGATTTTTCCGCCATGACCAACCTGCGCGGCGCAGTCGCCGCCGTAAAGGTATCGCTGCAAGTTCCCGGCGAGCATAACGTCCGCAACGCCATGGCGGCGCTTTCGGTGATGGCTCTGCTGGGCGTCTCGCTGCAAGAGGCGGCGGACGCGCTGGGCGAGTTTAGCGGAACAGGTCGCCGCTTTGAAGTGCGCGGTGAGCGCAAAGGCGTAACCATCATTGACGACTACGCTCATCATCCCACTGAAATTCGCGCCACGTTGGCGGGCGCAAAAGCGCGTTACCCCAATCGCCGCATTTGGGCGGTTTGGCAGCCGCACACTTATTCGCGCGCGCAGACTTTATTCTTTGAATTTTCTCGCGCCTTTACGGATGCGGATGAAGTTCTGGTGACGGAAATTTACGCCTCGCGCGAAGCCAAACAAGATTTTTCCTCAGCGGAAATTGTCAGCGCCATGCCGCATCCCTCCGCCCGTTATAGTGGCTCGCTAACGCAAACCGCCGATTATTTATTGAGTCGCGTCGCCGCCGGAGATGTTGTGCTGGTGCTTTCCGCCGGAGACGCAAATCAAATTAGCTCGCGTCTATTAGAAAACCTATGACCTCGCCCGCCCGCCCTGTGGAAGTGTTGCGCCTGCATTTTGGCGCCGCCGTGCAAGAGAACGTTCCGCTTGCGCCGCTCACATCCGCGCGCATTGGCGGCGCGGCAGACGCGCTCATCAGCGCCAACTCCGCCGATGAACTCGCCGCCATTATGGAAGTCATTTGGAGTCAGGGCGCGTCTTATACGCTGCTGGGCGGCGGCTCCAATGTTTTGGTCAGCGATAAAGGCGCGCGTGGAATTATTGTCTTGAACCGCGCAAAAGCGCTTCGCTTTGAAGACGGCGAAGCGCCCGCCGTGTGGTGCGAATCGGGCGCGGTGTTTAGCAATTTGGCAAATCGCTGCGCCGCAAAAGGATTGAGCGGTTTGGAATGGGCAGCCGCCGTGCCCGGCACAGTCGGCGGAGCGGTCTATGGCAACGCCGGAGCGTTTGGCGGCGACATGACGCAAAATCTCATTTGGGCTGAAGTCCTCACGCGCGGCGGAAGAAAAAAAATGAGCGCCGCCGATATGCGCTACTCCTATCGCAGCAGCGTTTTCAAAAGCGGCGCGGAGCGCGGCGTGATTCTTTCCGCTTTGCTCCAATTAAAAAATGCGGATAAAGAAAGCGTCTCTGCTACAATGCAAACGTTTCGAGAGCGGCGCAAAGCCACTCAACCGCCCGGAGCCAGCATGGGGTCAATGTTCAAAAACCCCGCAGGCGATTATGCCGGACGGTTGATTGAAGCGGCGGGTCTAAAAGGAACGCGCATTGGCAACGCTGAAATTAGCGCGGTTCACGCAAACTTTTTTATCAATCACGGCGAAACCAAAGCCCGCGACATTCGCTCCTTAATTGAATTGGCGCAAAAAACCGTGTACGAAAAATTCGGTATTTCGCTTGAACTCGAAGTTGAACTTATTGGAGACTGGTAACACTGCACTGCTCACTGGCTACTGCTCACTGGCTACTGGCTACTGCTTACACTGATTACTGCTTATGTCTTCTCTATCCTCCCCCCGCAAGACTCGCGTTGCCGTTCTCTTTGGCGGACGCTCCGGCGAACATGATGTATCGCTCATGTCCGCGCGCTCCGTGTTGGCGGCGTTAGACCTCCAAAAATATGAAGTGACGCAAGTCGGCATTTCTTTGGATGGCGAATGGTATCACGGCGAAGATACGCTCGCCGCGCTGACGCGCAAGGACTTCTCCGCCTTGAACCGCGTTATCCTTCCGCATGAACCGTCCCACTCCGCGCTGTATGTTTTGAACTCTGCGCCGCAGGGCGAAACCTTAAAAAAACTAGCGGACGTGGACGTCTTCTTCCCGGTCCTGCACGGCACGTTTGGAGAAGACGGCGCGTTGCAAGGATTGCTAGAACTAGCGGATGTGGCGTATGTGGGCGCGGGCGTAGTTGGCTCTGCCGTTGGCATGGATAAAGCCATCTTCAAAGATGTAATGCGCGCGCACAACATTCCGCAAACGCGCTTCACTCTTGCCCTGCGCGCCGAAATTGAAGCGGATATTCAAGCCGTCATCGCGCGCGTGGAAGCGTTGGGCGACTATCCATTTTTTGCCAAGCCCGCCAATCTCGGCTCTTCGGTGGGAATCAGCAAATGCAAATCGCGCGGCGATTTATACGAAGGCTTGCTGGAAGCCGCCCGCTTTGACCGCCGCGTGGTCATTGAGCAGGGCGTAAGCGGCGCGCGCGAAATTGAAGTGAGCGTCTTGGGCAACGAAACCCCGCAAGCCTCCGTTTGCGGCGAGGTTCTCCCCAGCCGTGAATTTTATTCCTACGAATCAAAATACGAGGATGGAACTTCTGGGCTGCAAATTCCCGCGCAACTGCCCGCCGAAATCAGCGACCTCATCCGCTCCTACGCCGTCCGCGCCTACCAAGCCATAGATTGCGCGGGCATGGCGCGCGCCGATTTTTTTGTGGACGCCGCCAACCGCGTATACATCAACGAACTGAACACCTTGCCGGGCTTTACCGCCATCAGCATGTACCCAAAACTTTGGCAAGCCAGCGGCGTGGAATATTCGCAATTGATAGACCGCCTGATTGAACTTGCCTTGCAGCGCAAGGCACAGCGCGACCACACCGAAAGGCGGAGAGACTCATGACCCCTAAAAAAGATTTTACCCGCGCAGAAGCCGCCCGCCAAAGGCGGGCGCAAAACGCCGCAAAAGAATTGCAAAAAACTACGCAGCGCGCTCATACTCCACGCGCCGCCGCCCGTTTTACGCAGCCGGTGGTCAGCCGCCGCTATCAATCCGCGCTGGGCATTCCGCATGTCGCCGCGCGCGGAGGCTCGGCATTGAACGCGCAACCGCAAGACCGCAAATGGAAGCGCGTCTCGTTGGGCAGCGCGCTTTTACTGGGTTTATTAATTATCCTCGCGCTCACTTTGCCTTACTTCAACATTCCCAGCGTTACTGTCTTGGGCAATCATCTCCTCACCCGCGAGGAACTCACCAACGCAGCGGCGGTGATTGGACAATCCATCTTCACCGTTCAGCCGCAGGATGTAGAAACCCGCCTGCGGACAAATTATCCCGAACTACTTTCCGTTCATGCCAAAGCGTATTTGCCGAATCATATCTACATCACCGTGGAAGAGCGCCAGCCCGTCATCCTTTGGCAGCGCAATGACGCCTACACTTGGATAGATTCCAACGGCGTGGCATTTCGTCCGCATGGTCAAGCCGAAGGGTTAGTCTTTGTCAACGCCCAAGCAGACCCCCCGCTCGGCGCGCCCTTTGCGGAAAATCCGCTTTTGCCGCCGCCTTACATGCAACCAGAATTGACTCAAGCCATTCTTGCGCTTGCGCCCCTCGTCCCCGCCGATACCTTTATGGTCTATGATGCGGCGTATGGGTTGGGTTGGAACGACTCGCGTGGCTGGCAGGTCTTCTTTGGCGCGCGCGCCTACGACATGCCTCTCAAAACGCGCGTGTATGAATCTTTATTAGCTTCGCTTAGCGCGCGCGGCATAACGCCGACTTTCATCAGCGTGGTGTATCCCGAAGCGCCGTATTATCGCATGGCGGCGGAAGTTCAATATAAACCTGTCTCGGAAAATAGCGGACAATAATCATGGAAGATGTTTTTGTAGGCATAGACGTAGGCACAACCAAGGTTTGCGCTTTGGCAGGACGTATGGAAGAAGAAAATACCATGCGCGTGCTGGGCGTGGGCATACAACCTTCCGAGGGAATCCGCAAGGGCATTGTGGTGGATTTAGCCGCCGCTTCTCAAGCCATTAAACGCGCCGTAGAGCAAGCTCAGCGCACGGGCGGGTTAGAAATAACCGGCGCGCTGGTCAGTTTGGCGGGCGCGCATGTCGCCTCCATTAATAGTCGCGGCTCAACCGGCATTCCCTCTGGCGTTATAGACTATGGCGATATTCAACGCGCTTTCGAGCAGGCGCAATCTGTCGCCATCCCGCATGACCGCGAAATTGTGCATATCATCCAGCGCGGAATGACGGTGGACGGGCAAGATGGAATTCGCTCGCCGATTGGAATGCGCGGCTATAAATTGGAAGTGGAGACTCACATCATCACCGCCGCCGCCGCCGCGATGGATAACCTGCGGCAATGTGTGGGCGCTGCGGGCGTGGAGATTCAGCAATTTGTGTTGAACCCGCTTGCATCGGGCGAGGTTGTTCTTACGGAACACGAGCGCGAGATGGGCGTTGCCGTTTGCGATATTGGCGGCGGCACAACTGACCTTGCCATTTATGTCGGCGGCGAAGTTTGGTATACGATGGCGTTGGCGGTAGGCGGCAATCATCTGACGCAAGATATTATGCACGGGCTGCGACTCTCCGCCGAACAAGCGGAAGAAGTCAAAAAGAAATATGGTCACGCCGTGCAAGCAGAGATTGGCGCGGAGGAGTATTTTTCCATTCGCCCCTTTGGCGAGGAAAGCGAAACCCAAGTGAGCCGCCGCGATTTAGCCTACATCATCGAAGCGCGCGTAGATGAAATCTTCCGCCTCGTCTTGCAAGAGATTAAACGCTCCGGCTACGATAGCCTGCTCCCTGCGGGCATGGTTCTCACGGGCGGAACTTCCGCCCTGCCCGGAATCAAACGCATTGCCAGCGCCGCATTAAATATGCCCGTCCGTGTGGCGCAGCCCGAACACATCAGCGGGCTGATTGATAAATTAAATTCCCCCGCTTACTCCACCAGCGTGGGCTTGCTGCAATGGGCAGCCGCCATGAGCGGGCGCGATATGAGCGCCGTAGCGAGCTCCAATCGCCGCCGCAAACCCAGAGGAGAACGACCTATGCTCGATGTTGATTTTGACGCAATTAAAAATTGGATGAAGCGCCTGCTGCCCTAATCCCTAATCACCTAACTAATTACCTACTCATCACCCTATTAAAAAATCCGTTTATGGTTTAAGATATGGCAACCCTGCCGAGGAGAAAAAGATGGACACAAACAAACGAACCCCTAATACTGAAGCCTTTGCCCGCATCAAAGTAATTGGCGTGGGCGGCGGCGGACAAAACGCCGTCAACCGCATGATGGATGAAGGCATTCAAGGCGTGGAGTTCATCTCCGCGAATACGGACGCGCAAGCGCTGATGCTTTCACACGCCCCCGTGCGCGTGCGTCTTGGCGATAAATTAACGCGCGGACTCGGCGCGGGCGGCGACCCAGAAGTTGGGCGCAAAGCCGCCGAAGAATCTTCCGATGAACTTTACAGCGTCCTCAAAGGCGCAGATATGGTCTTCGTCACCGCAGGCATGGGCGGCGGAACAGGCACAGGCGCAGCGCCGGTCATTTCTCAAATTGCCAAAGAATGCGGCGCGCTTACCATCGGAGTTGTCACCCGCCCGTTCACCTTTGAAGGCGGCAGGCGCAACCAATCCGCTGAAGCGGGCGTGGCGAAGATGAAAGAACACGCGCACACGCTCATCTCCATTCCCAATGACCGCCTGCTCCAACTGGCGGATAAAAAATCCTCGCTGCAAGACGCCTTTCGCATGGCGGATGAAGTGCTGCATCAGGGCATTCAAGGCATCTCTGAACTCATTACCACGCCGGGCTTAATCAACCTGGACTTTGCGGACGTAAAAGCCATCATGTCCGAAGGCGGCGCGGCGCTGATGGCAGTCGGGCGCGGCAGCGGCGATGACCGCGCCAAACTCGCGGCGGAGCAAGCCATCTCCAGCCAGCTGCTAGACATCACCATAGACGGCGCGCGCGGCGTGCTGTTCAACGTGACCGGCGGACCGAACATGACTCTCTTTGAAGTCAATCAAGCCGCCGCCATCATCCGCGAAACCGCGCACCCCGATGTGAACATGATCTTCGGCGCAGTGATTGACCCTGATATGGGAGACGAGATTCGCTGCACAGTGATAGCTACAGGCTTTGAGCGCGCAGGCGTTGCCCGCCGCTCCTTAGAACGCCCCGCTGCCTCCTCCTCCCGCGCCGAAAGACCCATCTCCGCGGCGAATACGCCCTTTACGCCGCGCGTCAGCGAATCCATTGGCGCGTCATTAGATTCGCGTTCCTCCGCAGATTCCAAACCGGCGCTACCCTCCGCCAACAGCGATGATTTGGACATCCCCACTTTTTTGCGAAACCGCAGATAATCAGATTGCCTCTCAGCCGCCCGAAGAAAACTTCGGGCGGCTTTTTTGTATGATACGTCGGCACAAAGGTTGTCCCCGGGTTGGGACATTTGGGGAGGCAGGTATTGGTCACCTCCCATTCGCGGTAGGGATAAACCAACTTGTTATCCGCATCCCTCACTTTTGTCCCGCAACCCGATACATAGCGCACGCGGTTGCCGTATGGCTCAGATACTTTGGTGGTGTAGCGCTTGCTATAAGTATCCGCCGTTGATGACCAGTCCGGCACGGAGTCGTCGGGACAGTTAAGTAGCGGGCGCTCCGCGCCCTTGCTTGCCGCTGGCTTGCTGACGTTTATCGGATAATACTTCCCGCACAGGCAACAAATTGCTATTGCTATCCAGATAAATTGTCCCCATGTCGTCAAACTCAGTTGGTCCATCATTGGCTTGCGCTATTCCTATTGTATTGCAACCGTCAGGGCAAATTACCGAGTCGGTTATTGGAATAGGTTCAGTTTTTACAACAACTTGCGCCTTTACCTCATTTGCATTTCCGAGTAACAATGTCAAAGCAACCGCTATGATTACTCCCCACCTCTTCATACATCCACTATACACTACTTTACTTTGACCGTCTTATCAGTCGTCCCTCCCATAAAAAGCCAATTCTCGTCAAACAGTTCTTGTACTTCTGCTAAATCTTCTTCTTTTGTAAAATCTGCCCCTGCCATCACTTCCTGTATCTTTTGTTGAATTGTCTTATCATCCTCCGCCATGGCTCTTGCTACCATTGAACCGAATACATCTCCCTTTGTCTTATCTGTTGGCATTTTTAGCATCGGCGTCATCATCCACCCATCCTTTTTATCTCCAGTTCCCTTCAAAAAGTCTTGCGAAAAGTTTTTTGCTCCATCTTCACCATTCAAAATTTCTCCATCTGTGACCATTATTCCTGTTAATTCCCCACTTGGCGTATTTACCCTCCATATCATTGCAATCAATTTATCTGCTGTCCACCCTTCTTTCTTTGCCGTCTCGTGTATTTTATCAGGTATCATTTCTTCTGCATTCGTCAGCATCACCGCCTCGTAGGTCATCGGCAACTTATCCGCCCCCACTTTTACATCCACATACGGCTCCATAATTATTGCGCCAGATGGGTCGTGTCCCTCCCAAAACCCAGTCACCAGCGCGTCGGAGGGGAAGGGGGTAACGTCGCCCAGTTTGGAGGCATCTATTATGTCTTTCGGCGTGAGGGCTCGCCCGGCGGCTTCTTCCCATGCCTCTACGTCCAGTTGGGGGAGGTTGCGGTAGGTCTCTTCGTTAAACGGCACGGTCTCAATGGGGGGAGTCGGCGCGGGGGTAGAGGTCTCCGTGGGGGCGGGGGTGTAAGTCAAAGTCGGCGCAGCCGTTGAAGTCGGGGTGAGGGTCAAAGTCGCTGTCGCTGTCGGCGCGGGTTGAGCCACAGCGCAGGCGGCGAGAATCAACGCGAGGAGGGGGAGGAAGATTTTCTTCATAGTTAAATTATACTATGGTAAAATCGCCGCGTTTCTGCTGGAGGGATGGCCGAGCGGCTGAAGGCGCATGTCTTGAAAACATGTTTGGCGCAAGCCAACGTGGGTTCGAATCCCACTCCCTCCGCTGTGATGAGAGGTTGAAGGTTGAAAGTTTAAGGTTGGGGGTGAGGGTCTTGTGATAAAATGACTCTCGCAAATTTGGGGAGGTGCCAGAGCGGCTGAATGGGCTCGCCTGCTAAGTGAGTGCCGGCTTTAAAACCGGTCGCGGGTTCGAATCCCGCCCTCCCCGCAGAAAAAATCCCTCACATTGAGGGATTTTTTTATTTAACCAGACGCGGCGCAAATTTCCACACGAGCGCGTATAGCGCCGCAAAGAGAATGAGATAACTAGCCACATCCCAGCCGCTGGTGAATGCGTCCCCAATTGCCAGACGCGAGAGCGCCATCACCGGCGAAACGTTGAGCGCCCCGCCCAGAGCCGCCACAGCCAGCAGCGCCAGCGAGTAGATGAACTGCGAACGTTCGCGGTCTTTGAGCCAAACCGCGCCCAGCATGGCAAGCGCAGACGCGCTACCCGCAATTAATACTGCCAGAGCCAAAATCCAAATTGGGTTTTGAATTTCCACGCCATTCCAAGATAACAACCCCAGCCAAGCCGCGCATTGCGCGAAGGCAAGAAAAACTGCGGCGGTCATTTTTGCCGAGACCATCACGCTCGGTGAAAGCGGCGTGGAGAGCAGCGTTTGCAGCGTGTTGTTTTCTGTTTCTTCCGTGAGCGAATCCACGGACATGCTGCCCGCCACGAAAGCGGGGAAGAACATCAACATGGGCAGTAGAACCGAGTACATAAATTCAAAGGACGTGGCGGGCTTGCCTTGCAAGTCCGCGTAGCGCACATCAATGCCGCGCTCTGAACGCAGAAAATTTTCGTAGCGTTTCATTGGCTCTTGCAGGACCATTCTCAACAACGCGCGCGCAGCTTCATTTTTGGGCAGGTACAGTTGAATTTCGGCGGGGTTTTGCGGCGTTACAAAAATGGCGTTCACTTTATTTTTGAAAAATTCCGCTTGCGCTTCTTCCAGCGTGGCAAAGGGCGTAACGGTCATGCCGCGTTCGCGTAGAAAATCCGCCAGCGGACTTTCTACGCCGACTATGCCCACTTTGACGCGCGCGCCGCTGAATTGCAAAATCGTATCCGCATCGTAAAGCGAGAGCATCCCCAACAGCAGCGCGGAAGAAAACGAAGCGATAAATAATTGAATTAAAAGCGCGATGATAATGGTGCGGTCGCGCAGCACTGAAGCCAGTTCTTTTTTGACCACCGCAAAAAACGCGCTCATTGTCCGCCTCGTAAAATTATCCAGTTGTAAATAAAATGCGCCGTAGAACTCAACGCCAACGCCAGCCAGTAGGGAAATTTGGCTTTGGCGGTCAAGACGCTCGTCAGTGAGACAAAGAGAAAGTGCGCCGCAAGCGGAACCAGCAAGAGCAGCCCCGCGCCAAATAACGCGCCGGAGACTTTTGCTTGCGAGACAAATTGAACTGAAATGAGCAGCAGCGCTTTTTCTCCGATGAGAAAGCCCAACGCCGAAAGCGCGGAAAGGGCAAACAGGTCGCGCCAGCGCGTGATAACGCCTCGTTGCGCCAAAACGACAATGCCCACAGATTTAACAATTTCTTCCACCAAAGCGGACGCGCCCAAGATTGCCATGAGAATTAACGAAACCGGCAAATTTGCAGCGAAGGCGAGGAAGACGACTTGCGTCAGATACACAACGGGGATGGTGAGCAAACTCCACAGCGGCACAGACCAAAACGGAGAAGCGTGCGCCATCATCAAATAAATTGCGTCTGCGGCTTTGCGCGTGATGGGCTTGTAGCCCATCAAAAATTCCTCATTCAGCAGGCGCGTTCCCGCAAACATGGCAAAGCCGAATACCGCCGTCATGGGAACGGATGGAAAGAGATATTCGCGCCAGCCAAATCCCTCGCCGCGATACATCTTCACCGCCAGCGCCAGCGGCGAAATGTACGCCAAATCATTCACGTTGGTGAACATGGCGGGAAAGACAAGGTAGGCTGTGGTGAGCGTGGTGACGAGCATGGCAATAAAGGTCACATCTTTGAATGTGCGATAAAACAAAGGCACCATCAAATAAATGGCGAAGATGAAGAGCGTGGTTGGCGCAAAAATTGCCAACGCCAGCGCAATATTCGCTTTGGTGAGCGCCGCAATCAGCATGATGGAAAAAAATGAAAAGGTTGCGTAGGGCAGCATCTTTCCAAAAATAATTTGAAAGGGCGTGATGGGCGTAGAGAGCAAAATCGTCAGGCGGCGATTCATTTTCTCATCCATAAAACTGCTGGTGAAAAAAATGCTGATGAAGGTAATGGGCAACACATAAAGCAGCGCCACCAGAACTTGCGTAAATGGAGCGGGCGGCGGAGTGAGCGATGGAATGATGACCTCGTCCGATGGAGTGGCGGCTCCGCTTTGCGCCGCGCCGCTGGATGTGTGAATGCTCACGCGTAGCGGAAAAGCCGCGCCGGGCGGGTAGGTCTCTGCAATACGCCGCAATTCTGATTTTTCCATGTATTGCTTCAACGCGCGCTCGGCATATTGTGATTTGTCGTCTTCGCGCGCGAAGACGACTTCGCCATTAATCCAAACGTCAATGGCGCGGGCGGCGAGCAGCGCTTGCCCCTCCTCTGGCGAAACCTCCATCACGGCAAAGCGGCTGTCTTGAATGTTGGGGACGTTTCCCGAAACGCCCACGCGATACAAACCGCTGCCCAGCGAGAGCGTGTCGCGCAGGGTAAAAGCGGAAAAGCCCACCGCCGCCGCCAACGCCAAAACCGCCAGCGGGCTTGCGCCGCCGCCAAAGCGTTTTCTTAAGCGCGAGACCTCGCGCCATGCAATGACCAAAATTTGATTCATGGAACTTTTTCCAATTAAGATAAAATGAAGCAATGATTGAACTTATTAATGTCAGTAAACAATACAATGATACTACGGTTGTTAAACGCCTTAATTTGAAGATTGAAGCGGGCGAGATGGTCGGCATCATTGGGCATAACGGCGCGGGCAAAAGCACCACCATGAAGATGATTGCCGGGCTGGTTGAGCCCACCTCTGGCAGCGCGCGCGTAATGGGCTTGGATATGTTCAAAGCGGGCGCGCGCGTCAAACAGCGCATGGGCTACCTGCCCGAAGAAAGCCCGCTCTATGAAGCCATGACCGCTCAACAATATTTGCTGTTTTTTTCCGAGCTCTATCACATGCCGCGTAAGCAGGCGCTGCAACGCATTGACCAACTCTTAACCTCGCTGGGCTTGGAGCAGAAGAACCAACTGACGGGCGAATTTTCCAAAGGGATGAAACGCAAAACCGCCATTGCGCGCGCTTTGCTGCACAATCCGGATTTATTAATTTTAGACGAGCCCAATTCCGGTTTGGACCCGCTGACTTCGTTTTTTATCATCAATTATTTGCGAACGCTCAAACGCGAGGGCAAGACCATTTTACTCAGCGCGCATAATCTCTTTCATGTGGAGAGCATTTGCGACCGCGTGGCAATTATCAAAAATGGCGACTTGCTGGTCTTTGACACCATGGACGCCATTCGCGCGCGGCTGGGCAAGCGCGAATATCAGGTTTTGTTCCACGCCGACCAAAAATTAAATTATGAGCAGGATGGCGGGCATTATCTTTTCCGCGCCGCAGACGTAAATGAAATTGCCGCCATGCTGGAAACCATTGCCGCAAATCACTGGACGTTGATGGATTTATCCATGCGCGAATCCGCGTTAGAGGAAATTTACGTTAAGTTGATGACGGGCGGGTGAAGAAAAAACAACCCTATCGCTTTGAAAAAAGGATAGGGTTAAGGGGAAATTTGCCTTATGGCAACACAGCGTTTATTTCATTAACTGTTCCACGCGACTTTCGCCTACGCTGTAATATTTGGCGTCTTTGTGATGGACAATAATCGCGGCGGTGGATTGTTCGGGGATGAGCTGCCCAGAGACCGAAAGTTCCATTCCTATCTCGCTGCGCGCGGCGGGCAGCAGTTCAAAGACTTTGAAGTGGTCTTCTAATTCGGGGATGGCGGGGTAGCCCCACGAATAACGCTTGCCTTGCTCGGCGGCGATGCCCAACTCGCGGCGGATGTGTTCGTGCAGGTAATCGGCTGTGGCTTCGGCGGTTTGCACTGCCAGCCCATGAACAAAATACGCTTCGGTGTAATCGTGCGCCGCTTGTAATTTGTCAAATTTGTCGCTGGCTGCCTGCCCAACGGTGACGACTTGCAACGCCACTACGTCCATCACGCCGGATTCTACGCTGGCAAAGTAATCGGACAGGGCGAGGAAATCGCCATGCGGCTGACGCGGGAAGGCGAAGCGGGTGAGGGGTTGCAAGGTTGAAGGTTGAAGGTTCAAGGTTGCGGGGTCGTAGATGACGAGGTCGTTTCCATCCGCTTGACAGGGGAAGAGTCCATACACGGCTTGCGGTTGCAGCCATTTTTCTTTGAGCGCGGCTTTGGTCATTTGAGCAAGGCGCGCGTCAAATTCCGCTTTGAGTTTTTCCCATTCTGCGCCGTGCGTGTTTTTTGCGCCCCAAGAGAGGCGATAGAGCTCGTTCATGTTGAGATGTTTGAGAATCAGTTCGAGGGGCATATCCTTTACGATGCGTTGCCCCAGTTTTGCGGGTAGGGCAATGGGCGCGGGCGCAACGGCGGAGCGCGTTAGCGCGGAATCTTTGGCGGGCGCGGCTGCGGCGCGGTCTAGTTCCATATCTGATTCTTTGAGAATTTTTTCTACTAGCGCGGGGCGTTTGGAATCGTCAATGAGAATGTCCATTGTTTCTAGCCCTTCAAAGGCGTCTTTGCAGTAGAAGACGCCGGGCGCGTAGGTTTCGCCTTCGTCCGTTTTGAGGATGCGCCGACCAAAGCGGCGGTTGATGGCTGCGCCGCCAATGAGGACGGGGAAGCGCAACCCGCGCCGATGGAGTTCGTTGACGATGAGCGGCATTTGTTTGGAGGTGGAGACCAGCAGCGCGGAAAGCCCAATGGCAGTGGCGTTCACTTCCACCGCTTTGCTGATGATGGTTTCTGCCGGTACTTGTTTGCCCAAGTCAATCACTTCGTAGCCGTTATTGACGAGGATGGTCTTGACCAAATTTTTTCCGATGTCATGCACGTCTCCATACACGGTGGCGATGACAACCAGCCCCTTGCTGACGCCTTCTTTCTTTTCGAGGTAGTTTTCGAGATGCGCGACTGTTTTCTTCATCACCTCGGCGGATTGCAGCACAAAGGGCAGAATTAATTCGCCCGCGCCGAATTTGTCGCCCACTTCTTTCATGGCGGGTAGCAGCACGGTGTTGAGGGTGTGAACGGCGGTTTCATGGGTGGAGGGCAGACGCCCTTCATCCCCTTCCCTTCCCCCAGCGGGGGAAGGGAGATTCCCCTCTCCCGCTGGGAGAGGGGTTAGGGGTGAGGGAGCAAGGCGCTCGTCTAAAACGTCCCAGAGGGTACTTAAGACATACTCCGTTTTGTTGATGACATCGTTATTCCAAAACCGCAAGACTCTAACGCCTTGTCTTTCTTCCAAAATCTTTGTGCGCTCTTCATCATGTTTGGCTTGTTCGTCTTCTTTATGTTGTCCTCCATCTAACTCAACACAAAGTTTTGCTTCGTGGCAATAAAAGTCAAGAATATAGCCTTCCAATGGATGTTGGCGGCGGAACTTTGCATCGTGAAAAGCGCGGTTGCGGAGGATGCTCCACATGAACTGCTCGGCTTCTGTGGATTCTTTGCGAAGCTCGCGGATGCGGTCTTTAAGCGCCTCTGGCAAGCGGGGCTTATGTTTGGGCGAATTCCCCTCATCCCCTTCCCTTCCCCCAGCAGGGGAAGGGGGATTCCCCTCTCCCGCTGGGAGAGGGGCTAGGGGTGAGGGAAGATTCCCCTCTCCCGCTGGGAGAGGGGCTAGGGGTGAGGGAACTCTCCGAATAATTTCGTCAATATCCGCTTCCACGCCGTCTTTGTGGCGGTGGAGAATCTTCCAATGCAGGCGTTGTTCGGCGCTCATGCCTTCGGTGGGGTCGGCAAGAGTCGATTCGGCGCTAAGGGTGACGGTTTCAAAATGTTGAATGAAACGTTGCAGCGCATCGGCGCGGCGATTGAAGATGAGGTCTTCGCATAGTTCGCGTTCTTCCGCGTCAATTTCTGCGTAAGGTTTAACATGCGCCGCATTGACGATAGCCATATCCAGCCCGGCATTGACGCAGTGATAGAGCATGACGGAATTGAGCGCGGGGCGCGCCTGCGGCGCCAGCCCAAAGGAGAGGTTGCTCACGCCGAGCGAAGTCATTACGCCCGGCAGGGCTTGTTTGATGAGGCGAATGCCTTCGATGGTCTCTTTGGCAGAATCTATAAATTCCGCGTCTCCGGTGGCGAGGGTGAAGGTCAAATCATCGAAGACCAAATCTTCGGCTTTGAGTCCATGTTCGCGGACGGCGATGTCGTGAATGCGCTGCGCCACTTCTAATTTTCGCTGCGCGGTTTTTGCCATGCCGCTTTCGTCAATGGTGAGGCAGATGACGGCGGCGTTGTATTTCTTTGCCAGCCCGAAGATTTTATCGGCTTTGGCGCGCCCCGATTCTAAATGTGTGGAATTAATGAGGCAACGTCCGGGCGCGGTTTGCAGGGCAATTTCCAGCACGTCTGGTTCGGTGGTGTCTATCACCAGCGGAACATCTACGCCCATTTGCAGTTTTTTGACCACCTTCCGCATCAGTTCGCCTTCATCGGCGCGCTCGGTGACGGCTACGGAAATATCCAGCGCGTGCGCGCCGCCTGCTACTTGCTCGCGGGCGACTTCGAGAATGCCGTCATAATCTTCTTCCAATAACAGGCGTTTGAACTTGCGCGAGCCTTGCGCGTTGCAGCGCTCGCCCAGCAGGGTGGGCGCGGGGTCTTGCCGCATGGCAATGGCGGACATGGCAGAGGAGAGTTTTGGCTCTGGTTGGTTTATTTTGCGCGGCGTAATTTCTGCGGCGCGCATTTTTTCCACGAGCAATTTGAGATGCGCGGGAGTCGTTCCGCAGCAACCGCCGACCACCGAGACGTTATGCTTGGTAATGAATTCCAGCATGTCGTTGGCGTAGGGTTCTGGTTCTAAGGGATAAACCGCCTGCCCGTCCACGTTGAGCGGCAGCCCCGCATTGGGGATGCAGGAAACCGGCAGCGCGGAATTTTCGCCAAGATAGCGAATTGGTTCGCGCATGTGTTCTGGTCCGGTGGAACAGTTCATGCCAACAACGTCAATGCCCAGCCCTTCGAGGATGGCGTAAGCGGCTTGAATATCCGTGCCGAGTAACATGCGCCCGGTTACGTCCAGCGTAACTTGCGCCTGAATGGGGAGATAAATGCCGGTCTCTTCAAAGGCGGCGTGAATTCCATTAATGGCGGCTTTGACTTCTAAAATGTCTTGTGAAGTTTCAATGAGCAGCAAGTCCACGCCGCCGCGCAACAGCCCAATGGCTTGTTCTCTAAAAATATCCGCCAGCTCGTCATAGCTCACATTAGAAAGTTCCGGGTCGGTGGTGGAGGGCAGCTTGCCCGTGGGTCCCATGGAACCGGCAACGAAGCGCGGCTGTCCGGTTTTGGCGGCGTATTCATCCGCTAGTTTTCTTGCTAGGCTTGCCGCCGCCATGTTCATTTCTAAAACGCGGTCTTGCAGATGATATTCTCTCATCGTCAAGCGGTTGGCGCGGAAGGTATCCGTTTCCAGCGCGTCCACGCCCGCGTCCAAAAAGGAGCGGTGAACTTTTTCCACCGCCTGCGGGTAAGAGATGACGAGATAGTCGTTGCAGCCGTTGTACTGTTCGCCGCCAAAATGTTCGGCGGTTAAATTTTGAAGTTGCAAACTGGTGCCCATTGCGCCGTCAAAGACAAGCACGCGCTCTTTCATGGCGTCAAGATATTTGCGGTTGGTGTATTTGCGATTGGTCATAAGATTCCTTCTTAATAAACGTGATGGCTGGTTGTATCACGCCGATATGCGAATGTCAAACAAAAATTCACGCTTAGCGTTTGGTCATCATGGTGGCTTGCATGAGGGCGATGCTTTTTTTCTCCTTGCCAGAGATGGCAAAGGCTTCGCCTACGCAGACCGTTAACGCGCGTCCGGCTTTGACCACTTTTCCTACGGCGAGAAATTTTTCGCCTTGCGCGGGCGCGAGAAAGTTCACCTTAAATTCCGCCGTTAGCACGCTGCCGCCCGGCGGCAGCAGCGTGTACGCGGCGCAGCCGCAGGCGTTATCTAACAGCGTGGTGATTGCGCCCGCGTGGATGTAGCCGTGTTGTTGGGCAAAGGCGCTTTGAAAGTCCATTTCCAATTCTGTCTCGCCCGCGCTGATATGCGCTAGGCGCGCGCGCAGGGTATGAAGCATTTGCTGGCTTTCAAAAATGGGTTGAATGAGCGCGCGCAGTTCGGAATGGGTCATAGATTTTCCTTTGATGAAAAAGATAACTTCCCTTTACGCTTCTATTCTACCCGCGCCTTTGTTCTGCTGGCGGGCTGTTCTTTGAGCGGAGGGCTGACGCCGCTAGCCCAGCGGCGCAGAGCGCCTCGCCAACGCCGACCCTGCCGCCCGTTGTCGCCGCCGCGTCTTATGTCAGACGTTCCCCTTTTGAAATTTATTTCTTTTGAAAATCTTGCTTTCCCCCGCTTTTTAGCCGTTCCAACCTCTCATTAGAGATTCATATAATATTCCGTTTCCACGCCGCGTCTAATGGGCGGGTTGGTATAATGCCAACAGAAAGTAAATTTTGGAGGATTCTGTGAATTCGCGTAACCAATCATTTTTTGTATATTTCCTTCTCATCATCGCCATTGGCGCCATGCTGTATATGGGCTTGCGCGAAGATACCGCCGCCACGCCCCCGCTGACTATTAATGAAGTGGCGCAGCGCGTGCAGGGCGGCGCTGTGAGTCGCATCATCATTGAAAACGATGACGTGATAACCGTTGTGGATAAAAACGGAACGGAAGAAACTGGCGTGGTCTCTCGCAAAGAGTCTAATGCCACGCTGGTGGAGCAACTGGTTAGCTTGGGCGTTACGCCAGAGCAACTCTCTTCCGATAACGTGAAGATTGAAGTGCGCGCCCCGTCTGTGTGGAGCGGCGTGTTAAGCGGCGCGTTGTACTTGCTGCCGATGATTTTGATGGCGGGCTTGTTGTTCTTCATCTTCCGTCAGGCGCAGGGCAGCAACAATGCCGCCATGTCCTTTGGAAAATCGCGCGCGCGCATGTTTAGCGGCGAGCATCCCACCGTCACCTTTAACGACGTGGCGGGCGCGGAAGAATCAAAACAGGAACTTGCCGAAGTGGTGGAGTTCTTAAAAGAGCCGCAAAAATTCATTCAACTTGGCGCGCGCATTCCCAAAGGCGTGCTGTTGGTGGGCCCTCCCGGAACGGGGAAAACCCTGCTTGCCAAAGCCGTCTCTGGCGAGGCGGGCGTGCCGTTCTTCTCCATCTCCGGTTCGGAGTTTGTGGAAATGTTCGTGGGCGTGGGCGCCAGCCGCGTGCGTGATTTGTTCGAGCAGGCGCGCCGTCACTCTCCCTGCATCATTTTTGTAGATGAAATTGACGCGGTAGGACGTCAGCGCGGCGCGGGCTTGGGCGGCTCTCACGATGAGCGCGAGCAAACCCTGAATCAAATGCTGGTGGAAATGGATGGCTTTGACACGGACACCAACGTCATCATCATCGCCGCCACCAACCGCCCCGACATCCTCGACCCGGCGCTGCTGCGCCCCGGGCGCTTTGACCGCCGCGTCACGCTTGACCGCCCGGACATGAAAGGGCGCGAAGCCATCCTTAAAGTTCATTCCAAAGGCAAGCCCTTGGAACCCGCCGTAGATTTAGGCAGCATTGCGCGCGGCACGCCCGGCTTTGTGGGCGCAGATTTGGAAAACCTTGTGAATGAAGGCGCGTTGCTGGCTGCCCGCCGTAATAAAAAATCCATTGGACAGGCGGAAATGGAAGAAGCCATTGAACGCGTGGTGATGGGACCGGAGCGCAAGTCGCGCCTCATCTCTGAGGAAGAAAAGCGCATCATTGCCTACCATGAGGCGGGTCATGCGGTGGTGATGAATGCCCTCGCCGAAGCGGACCCGGTTCAAAAAATTACCATCGTGGGACGCGGACAGGCGGGCGGCGTCACTTGGTATCGCCCCGATGATGACCGCATCCTCACCTCCCGCAAGAAGATGAGCGCCGCGTTAATCGGTTTGTTGGGCGGGCGCGTGGCGGAGGAACTCATCTTTGATGACGTGACCTCCGGCGCCTCTAATGATTTAGAACGCGTGACCGAACTGGCGCGCACTATGGTGACGCGGCTGGGCATGTCCTCCACCTTGGGCTTGATGACCTACGGCAAAAAAGAGGAACTCATCTTTTTAGGGCGCGAAATTTCCGAACAGCGTGATTACTCCGAAGCGGTGGCGGAAAAGATTGACGCCGAAGTCCGCAAATTGGTGGATGACGCTTATAAAGCCACGAAGAAAATTTTGACCAAATACCGCAAGGAGTTGGACTTGGTGGCGAAGAAATTGTTGGAAGTGGAATCTATCAACCGCGCCGAGTTTGAGGCGCTCTTCCCCTCGCCGGTGAAGAAGAAAAGCGGAACGCCGCAGGTGGCGGGTTAGTCGGTTAGTCGGCTGGTCGGCTGGTCGGCTGGTCGGCTGGTCGGCTAGTCGGCTGGTCTGTGAGTTGGCGCGCTTTCGTGGCAACACGGAGGCGCGCTTTTTTTTGCGGCGCAGCCTTTTTGGGGGAGGAGAATTGCTTTTTTGAAGCAGGTATAATGGCGGAACTTATTTTTTCGGGAGGTCGTGGATGTCTTTCAATGCCGATTTGCAAGAACTGCTTTTAACGAACCCAAAGTTTATGGACGAGGACGGCGAATTATTGCTTGCCGCCGTGCAAGACGCGGCTTGGAAAATTGACCGCGACCTTGTAAAACTGCTGCTTTCAAAGAAGGAAATCAAAGCCAAGTTTTTTGATGAAATTGAAGGTCACTGGATTTTCAATCTCAATACTTTTCTTGAATACATCTCCCAAAAGAATTTTTTGGATAATTCCTACACCCGCTTTCGTAATCGCATTGGCTTAACCATTGACGGCAAGTATTTGCGCGAGCGCGGCGAAGTGGCGCTGGCGTGGCCCTACAAGGATTGTTATTTGGAAGGCGGGCAGACGAAGGAAGAAGAAAAGCGCAAAGAGATTTTCTTCAACGAGATTCTGGCGCAGGATGAAATTAACCGTTTACTTGACCCCAAAGTATTGACCCACTTTAAGCGTTACGCCGCGCGCCCTGTCATTGCGAGCCGCGCAGCGGCGAAGCAATCCACCCGCAAAGGGGAGATTGCTTCGCCTTCGTCTCGCAGTGACATTGAAGTCGTGGAAGAGAAGGTAACAGACTTCCGCCGCGATGAAAACGGCGTGATACGCGAAAACTTGATAATTAAAGGCAATAACCTGCTGGCGCTGCACACCCTCAAAACCCAGTTTCGCGGGCGGGTGAAGTTGATTTACATTGACCCGCCGTACAATACGGGGAACGATTCATTTGGTTATAACGATAATTTCAATCATTCGACATGGCTTACTTTCATGAAGAATCGCTTGGAAGTAGCCAGAGAATTTCTGTCCGAAGATGGATTTATCTTTATTCAGTGTGATGATTACGAAAATGCCTATCTTAGGATTTTAATGGATGATATTTTCGGAAAGGAAAATTATAGAAACTCTATTTACTGGCACAGAACGTATGCTGGAAAAACCGTTTCTAAAAATCTGCCGTGGAATGTTGATGCTATCCTTCTTTACTCAAAGCGCGAAACAGTAAATCTTAACGCAACAACTTCTGACTTAACAGAAAAAGATATTAAGTCATTCAACAAAGATGATAATGATGGACGGGGTTTCTATAACACAGTAAGCTTACAAAAAACAGGTGGACCTGGCCCAGAAACTACTTATGATTATGTTGATAATGATGGAAAAGTCTGGAAATGTCCTGCTAAAGGGTGGCGAATGAAAAAGAGCAAATTGAAAGCATTGGAAAATGATAATCGGTTATACATCACTGAAACGACAATAAGAGAAAAATATTATCTGAATGAACGCCTTGAAATAGGCAAACAAATTGATAATTTTTGGGGAGACATTGGAAACATGAATCGAAATAGCGACGTAAGTTATGGTTTGTCAGGTCAAAAGCCTGAAAAACTAATTGAACGCATTATTGGGCTTGCAACATCAGAAAACGATATTGTTTTAGATTTCTTTCTTGGTTCAGGCACAACCGTCGCAGTCGCGCACAAAATGGGGCGGCAGTACATCGGCATCGAGCAAATGGATTACATAGAAACCATCCCTGTTGAACGCCTGAAGAAAGTGATCGCGGGCGAACAGGGCGGCATCTCCAAATCGGTCAACTGGCAGGGCGGCGGCGACTTCATCTACTGCGAACTGATGAAGTATAACGAAGCCTTCATGGAGCGCGTCCAAGCCGCGCAAGATAGCGAAGACTTATTGGACATTTGGCAGGACATGACAAAAGACTCGTTTTTGAATTGGTACGTCAATCCCGCAATGCCCGAAGAAGCCATCAAAGATTTTGAAGCGATTGGCGACCTTGAAAAGCAAAAACATCTGCTGGCAGAATTGCTGGATAAAAACCAGTTATACGTCAATCTTTCCGAGATTGACGACGCGCAATTCAAAGTCAGCAAGGAAGACAAGGCGTTGAACCAAGCATTTTACGGAAACGGCGGGGGCGCGGCGGGATAAATCCCTAGCTCAGTACATGGAAGTCGGCTTAAGCCGACTAGCCCGCAGGGCTTCCATGCGCTGAGGCAGGACTTCAGTCCGCGCCGAACCATTGGAGAATTTATTTCATGCTAGAACAATTCCTTTATCAACAATTGGACACGCTTTCCCAATGGGGCAGTATAAAAAAAGAAATCCCCGATTCGGTCAAGTTGAATCTCAACCCGAATTATGAACTGCGCGGCTATCAAGCAGAAGCCTTTGCGCGCTTCTTCCATTGCTACAAAAACGACTTTCCGAATAAAGCCTTTCCGCTTCATTTTCTTTTCAACATGGCAACGGGCAGCGGCAAAACGCTCATCATGGCGGGGCTGATTCTGTACTTGTACGAGCAGGGTTATCGCAACTTCCTTTTCTTCGTCAATTCAACCAACATCATCGAAAAGACCAAAGATAATTTTCTCAATCCCGCTTCCATCAAATATCTTTTCAATCAGAAAATCACGATTGGAAATCGCCGCGCGCGGGTGAATTCCGTCCAAAATTTTGAAGGCGTGAATCCAAATGAAATTAATATTTGTTTTACGACCATTCAAAAACTTCATATTGACCTGACCACGCAAAAAGAAAACGCCATCACCTTTGAAGATTTTCGGAAACACAAGATTGTTTTAATTGCCGATGAAGCGCATCACATCAGCGCCGCCACGCAAGCGCAAGCCGAAGTTTTTAGACCGACTTGGGAAAATACCGTTCAAACCATTTTTGAAAAGAACGCGGACAATCTGCTGTTGGAATTTACCGCCACGCATGATTATGCCGATTCTGCGATGGTGAACAAATATCGAAACAAGGTTATTTTTCGGTACGACTTGCCCGAATTCCGCAATGACCGTTTTTCAAAAGACGTCACGCTGGTTTATTCCGACTTTGACTTGGACGAGCGCATCCTGCAAGCCTTAATTCTCAGTCAATACAAAAGAGAAGTTGCGGCGAAATATCGAATCAATTTGAAGCCAGTGATTTTGTTCAAGGCGCAGAAGACCATCGCCCAATCGCAGGAAAACAAAGCCAATTTTCATAGGATGATTGAACAGCTCTCCGCAAAGGATATTGAGAACATCCGCCTCAAATCGAACATTGAAATTGTCCGCCGCGCCTTTGCTTTTTTCGCCGCCCAAAAAATTTCCTCCGCGCAACTGGCGGAACGCTTGAAGCGTGAATTTCACGAAGATTTTTGCCTCTCCGTGAACGATGAAACAGAAAAGGAAAATTATCAAATCCTCGTCAATACGCTGGAAGACAAAAGCAATCAGATTCGGGCTATCTTTGCCGTGCAAAAACTCAACGAAGGCTGGGACGTGCTGAATTTGTTTGATATTGTCCGCTGTTATGAGCCACGCGATACAGGTAGGGCGAAAATCGGAACGACCACCATGTCCGAAGCGCAGTTAATCGGGCGCGGCGCGCGTTATTTTCCTTTTGTCCTTCCTGAAAATGCAGACCGATTCCGCCGAAAGTTTGACGGCGACCTTAATCACGAATTGCGCGTGATTGAAGAATTGCATTATCACAGCGTTAATGATTCCCGCTACATTGCCGAAATTCGGCAGGCGTTAATTGAGCAGGGAATGATGGATGAAAACGAAGTGATAAGAGAATTGAAACTCAAAGACTCGTTCAAGAAAACGCAGTTTTATAAATTCGGTTTGGTGTACACAAACAAGGCGATTGAAAAGGATTATGAGCGCGTTCAATCGTTTGCGGATTTCGGCGTAAAGCGCAGAAACTACGTTCACGTCATCGCCACTGGTCACGGCGGCTCGGAAGCCGTTCTGGCTGGCGGTAAACAAAACGCCGTCATCAAAGACAATCAGCCAAAAGATATAGCCGTAAAAGATATAAACCCGAATATTGTTCGGTCTGCGATTGCCCGCAACCCTTTTTATACTTTTGCCAACATCCAAAAGTATTTTCCCAACCTGCGCTCCATGAGAGATTTCATTGCCTCCGAAGATTATCTCGGCGGGCTGGAAATTACCTTTCAAGGCAATTTATACGGCTTGGAAGAAAACTACTCCGAACATCTCGTCGCCATGCTTGGCTTGCTGAATCAAATTGAAGTTGAAATTCGGGCGCAAATCACCGACTATGAAGGCTCAAAAGAATTTACGCCTTCCCACATTCATGAAGTTTTCCACGACAAGACCTTGAAGTTTTCAAAAGACAATGAACGCGGCAAAGAAGACGCGCAATTTAAGAGTGAAGTCGAAACAAAAGATTGGTTTGCTTTCAATACGATTTACGGAACAAGCGAAGAAAAAGCCTTTGTGAAAATGCTGAACAGGCAGATGGAAAAACTAAAAGAACAATACGAAAGTATTTATCTTCTTCGTAACGAAGGACATTTTTCCATTTACAACTTTTTAGACGGCGCAGCCTTCCAGCCCGATTTTGTGCTTTTCTTGAAAGAGAAAAACGGAAAGTCGCTCGCCTATCAATTGTTTATTGAGCCAAAAGGCAAGCATCTCACCGACAAAGACCGCTGGAAGGAAGATTTTTTGCAAGAAATCAAGCAGGAATTTGGACGTAAAATTTTGAAACTCGAAGAATCAAAATACCGCTTAATCGGCGTGCCGTTTTATAACAACGAAGATGAAAATGCCTTCCGTGAAAGTCTGGAAGCGGCGCTGTCTTAAATAGAAAACTTTGCCGCTTATTCCCCCACCGCAAATTTAATATAAATGGGGTCGCCGAACAAACCGCCATCGGGCGCGGCGGCTTGCCATGAGCTCTCGTAGGTTCCCGGCAGACCGGGCGCAAGGAAGAGAATCCGCAGCGTGGCTTGAGTTCCCGCGCGCGCAGGGTAGAGCGGCTGCTCTTGCTTGGCGCCGAGCGGGTCGCCGCCCAGCCATTTGAGTCGGTAGGTCTCATCCCAATTGCAGGCGCCGGTATTTTGCACCAGCCATTGCTTATCCAATACGGAATTAGGCAGGACAATTTGATTGTCTTCCAGAGTGATGTCGCTTAAGAAAATTAAGTCGTTTGTGCATTCGCCCGCCGCAGTGGGGGACGGGCTGGGCTGCGGCGTGGACGTGGAGAGACTCAACGTGGGCGGGATGGCGCTGGGCAAGACGGGCGTGGGGGCGCGTTGCGTGGGCGGGCGAAAGGGCGGCGGCGTGGCTGCGGGCGAACAGCCAGAGGCGAAAATCCACATGGCTAACGAGATAAAGGCTGCGGGGAGAGTGAGGCGTATTTTTTTCATCATCTTAAAAAAACATCCACGAAGTGGGTTCTTCGTGGATGTGCGGGCTTTTTATACTTCGGCTTCTGTGTCGCCGCCGCTTTCGGTTTCGGCGCCTAAATCCAACGGCAGGGCAATTTCTCCGCTCAGCGCTTTTTGGCGGATGACGGTTTCAATCTCGCCCATCATCTCCGGGTTGCTGCGGAGGTATTCTTTTGCGTTTTCGCGCCCTTGCCCGATGCGTACATCGCCATAGGAGAAGAAAGCGCCGCGCTTGGTGACGACTTCAAACTTGGTCGCCAAATCCAGCACGTCGCCAGCCTTGGAGATGCCTTCGTTGAACATGATGTCAAATTCGGCGGTGCGGAAGGGCGGCGCAACTTTGTTCTTGACGACTTTGATGCGCGTGCGGTTGCCGATGACCTCCTCGCCAACTTTGATGGATTGGATGCGGCGCACGTCCAGACGCAGCGAGGCGTAAAACTTTAAGGCTTGTCCGCCGGTGGTGGTTTCGGGGTTGCCAAACATCACGCCAATTTTTTGGCGCAGTTGGTTAGTGAAGATGACGCAGGTCTTGGTTTGGTTAATGGCGCCGCTGAGTTTGCGGAGCGCTTGCGACATGAGGCGGGCTTGCACGCCCATGGTGGCGTCGCCCATATCGCCTTCAATTTCAGAGCGCGGCACAAGCGCGGCGACAGAGTCGATGACGACTACATCCACCGCGCCGGAGCGCACGAGGGTTTCTGCAATTTCCAGCGCTTGTTCGCCGGTATCGGGCTGCGAGACGAGCAGGCTGTCTATATCTACGCCAATTTTGGCGGCGTAGGAGGGGTCGAGGGCGTGTTCCATATCAATGAAAGCGGCGGTGCCGCCCATCTTCTGCGCCTCGGCGACAATGTGCTGGCAGAGCGTGGTCTTGCCGGAAGATTCGGGTCCGTAGATTTCAATGACGCGCCCGCGCGGAATGCCGCCCACGCCCAGCGCAATATCCAAAGAAAGCGAGCCGGTGGGGATGACCTCTGTCACCATGCTTTGGGCTTCGCCCAGCCGCATGATGGAGCCATCGCCGTAGCGTTTGAGAATATCGCCGAGGGCTTTATCTAATACGGCGCGTTTGGCGTTATCTACATTTTGCGAGGGGGCGGGTTGTTCGGTGGTGCGGGAAGATTTTCTTGCCATGAGTTAAGTCTCCGAATAAGTGTGACGATTGGAATAGGGTCAGTATAGCACAGATGTTCAGTCCGTTCAAGGACGGCTCTGTTTGGGGAGCATGGCTAATTATGTGGGCTTTTCAAAAGACTTCACCACAGAGAACACCGAGAAAAAAACTAAAAACTCTGTGGACTCTTAGCATTGACTAACTCAAGTTGCCGCCATTGCTTTTTGAATAATCTTCCATCCAGTTTTTATCGCAGAGCCGCCAAGACTTTAAGACTTTTTCTTTGCGCCTCTGCGCCTTTGCGTTTCACCCTGACTTAATGTTTGCAAAATTTGTAAGACAATATTAATTTGAGTTTGAATTTTTTTATTGACTTTCACTTCTTGTTAGGTATAATCGCCCGATGTCGCTTTCATTTATGCAAAGCGACATCAGCGTAAAAAAATCATGCGCGATACAAGGAGGTCATTGCAGCAAAAAAATAACAATATCAATATCAATAGTCTTGTCCGTCATTTCTAAATTCTTCTTGGAGGAGAAATATGAATAAAAACCGTTTAATGCTTTTGCTTGGCTTGCTGGTCGTTGCCAGCATGATTCTTTCCGCCTGTGGCGGCGCTGCCGCTCCTGCGGCGACAGAAGCCCCCGCCGCGGCAGAAGCCCCCGCCGCGACAGAAGCCCCCGCAACTGAAGCCCCCACGCCTGCCCCCGTCACCCGCCAAGGACCTTGGGTAGATGAGGTGGTCTTCTCTGAACAGGCAGATAACGCTCTTTGTATCACCCAACTGCAAGCCGGTGATTTAGACTCCTGCGCCGATGGCAACACCAACCCCGACGATTTCAAGAACGTGCAAGGCGACAGCAATCTTTCTTATGCCACCTCCTATGGCTTGAACTTCGGCTTGTTGATGAACCCCATTCCCACCTTTGCGGATGGACGCGTCAATCCCTTTGGCGTGGCGAAAATCCGCGAAGCGGTCAATATGCTTGTGGACCGCAACTACATCATTCAGGAAATTTTTGGCGGCTTGGGCGCCGCCAAGTATTCCACGCTTGTGGGCGTCTTCCCCGACTATGCGCGCTACATTGACGTAGCCCGCGCATTGGAAGCCAAATACGCTTACAACTCTGAAAAAGCCGCCGAAATCATCGCCGCTGAAATGGAAACCCTCGGCGCGACTAAAAACGCGGACGGAAAATTTGAAATTGACGGAACACCCGTCACCCTCATTTTTGTTATCCGCACCGAAGACGAACGCACTCCCATTGGCGACTACGTTGCCAATCAACTGGAAACGGCAGGCTTTACGGTGGACCGCCAATACAAGGCGCGCTCTGAAGCCTCTCCCATCTGGTATCGCAGCGACCCGGCGGAAGGACAGTGGAATCTCTACACCGAAGGTTGGATTAACACCGTTATCTCCCGCGATGATGGCACAAACTTTGGCTTTTACGATACCGACTTTGGCGGCTGCTGCGGACCCTCAACCAACTACTTGAACGCGGATGGAATTGGGCAGGAATATTACGACGTCTCTCAGAAACTTTGGAATAACGAATTTACCAATATGGACGAGCGCGCCGAATTGTTCAAACGCGCTATCACCCTTTCTGGCGAACTCTCCTACCACGTTTGGTTAATTGACACGCAAGCCTTCTTCCCGCAACGCAGCGAAGTCTCTGTTGCGGCAGATTTGGCGGGCGGCGTTTCCGGTTCGCGCTTGTGGCCCTACACCATTCGCATTGGCGAAGGCGAAGGCGGCACGGCTCGTCTTGCTTTGCAAGACATCTTCATTGACCCGTGGAACCCGGTTGGCGGTTCTAACTGGATTTCTGATACCATGCCCGGACGCGCCACCTCTGATGTCGCTTCCATGCCCGACCCGTACACCGGTCTTGCCTGGCCCCAACGCGCCGAAGGCTTAACCGTTGTGGCGAAAGAAGGCTTGCCCATTACGAAGACTCTCGACTGGGTGAATCTCTCCTTCCAAGCCGAAGACATCCCCGTTCCGGCAGATGCGTGGTCCGACTGGGACGCCGAAGCGCAGACCTTCATCCCCGCGGGCGAAGGCAAAACCGCTCAAGTTAAAATCACTTGGACGTACCCCGCCGACCTCTTCGACACCGTTCAATGGCACGATGGCAGCCAACTCTCTGTTGCTGACTTTGTCATGGGCATGATTTTGACCTTTGACCCCGGCAAGGAAGCCTCCGGCTTGTATGACGAAGCCTATGTGCCCGGACTCGAAGCTTACATGGCGACCTTTAAGGGCGTTCAAATCGAATCCACCAACCCGCTGGTCATCTCCACCTACACCGACTCCTACGCGCTGGACGCGGAAACCTTCGGCAGCAGCTGGTGGCCCAATTATGGATATGGACCCGGCGCATGGCACAACCTGACCCCCGCCATCATGGCAGAATCTGCGGGCGAAATTGCCTTCACCACCGATAAAGCCGGCGTTAAAGAAGTGGAATGGACGAACTTCATTGACGGTCCTACCCTCGAAGTGCAGAAGAAGTACTTAGACCAAGCCACTGCGGAAAGCTTTATTCCGTATGCCGCCACGCTTGGACAATACATCACCGCAGACGAAGCCAAAGCGCGCTATGAAAATCTTGCCAAATGGTTTGGCGACCACGGGCACTTCTGGATTGGCACCGGTCCCTTCTATCTTGACAAGGTCTTCACTACCGAAGGCAACCTCGTTTTGAAACGCAACGAGAACTTCCCCGACCTTGCCGACAAGTGGGCGCTATTCAGCCAGCCCAAAGTTGGTCTTGCGGAAATTAGCGGAGACGGACAGGTCATGGTTGGACAGGAAGCAAACTTTGACGTGTTTGTCACCTACAACAACGAAGCGTACCCCGCCAATGAACTCGCCAGCGTTAAGTATTTGGTCTTCAATGGGAACAATGAACTCGTCGCCACCGGCGATGCGGAATTTGTCTCGGACGGTCAATACAAAGTGACGCTCGGCGCAGACGTTACCGGCAAGTTTGAAACCGGAGCCAATAAAGTGGAAGTGGCTGTTGTCAGCAAGCTCGTCAGCATCCCCGCTTTTGCCAGCTTTGAATTTGTAACCGTAAAGTAAGCCTTTGATTTTTGCAGCCCGACGGAGGGGCGACCTTTCGTCGGGCTGCCTTTATTGAATTTTGCGTTTGCCTGAATGAAACCAAACGCGCCGCGTTTTGCTTTGTTCAGGCAAACATAAAATAAAAAAAGAGGTTTTCTATGGCAGAAACCGCATTAGACTCTCAAGCGCCGCTATCGCTCAAAAGAAAATTTTCTGAAAGCGCTTTTGCGCGCGTAGGAAAATACATGGCGGTGCGTTTGGTAACGATGGCTTTTACCGTTTTGGTGGGCTTGTATCTCACAATTTTAATTGCGAACATGGGCGGCTATGTGGATGAAATTCGGCGCGGCGACATCCGCGAACAAGTCACCACGCAAGTTCGCAATGACGCGACCCTCAAATTTCTTAGCGGCGACCAACGCGCCAAAATCATCGAATCCCGCGTCCAAAATGAAGAAAAGCGCTTGGGGTTAAATAGACCCTTTGCCGTTCGCAGCTTAGCCTTTCTGCGGGACGCGGTGACGCTCAACCTTGGCTTTGCCGAATTTCTCAACGCCGATAACGGCTCGCGTAGCGTTAAAGTCATTGTCTTGGAGCGCCTGCCCTCCACCTTGCTGCTGTTTGGCACAACCGACATCATTTTATTTTTTGCCACGCTATTTGCGGCGCTCTCGCTCTCGCGTCACTACGGCAGTTGGATAGATAAAGTCATCGTGGCGCTCTCGCCCATGTCTGCCGCGCCTTCTTGGTTCTATGGGATTTTTGTCATCGTTATCTTTGCCGCCTATTTACAGGTCTTGCCTTTTGGCGGCATGGTGGATGTTCCCCCGCCCGACAATAAAGTGGAATATGCCCTCAGTATGCTCAAACACATGATTTTGCCCTCGCTGGCTTTGGCGTTGAATCAGGTTGCCTTTTCCATTTACGGTTCGCGCACATTTTTCCTTATCTATTCCAGCGAAGACTATGTAGAAATGGCAAAAGCCAAAGGGCTGACCTCCCGCGACATTGAGCGCAAATATATTTTGCGCCCCACGCTGCCGACCAACATCACCAGCTTTGCCTTTTTATTAATTGGCGTTTGGGGCGGCGCGCCCATCTTTGAAGGCGTGTTCAACTGGCCCGGTTTGGGTAGAACCACCCTCATTGCCGCCGGGCTGTTTGATACGCCCGTCATCATTGGCACAACCGTCATCTTTGCCTACTTGCTCGCAATTACCGTCTTTCTATTAGATTTTGTCTATGCGTTAGTGGACCCGCGCGTCAAAATTGGAAGCGAGAGCTCAAACTCATGAAATCTATGAAAAGATTCTTCGCAGAAATAGCGCAATACCCTTCGGCAGTATTCGGCATGGTTCTCATCTTTGCCCTGTTTGCGTTCTCTTTATATACCGTTATTGCCCTGCCTTACAACGAAGCCATTTCTCTTTGGCGCGGCGATGAAAACGTTTGGTATCGCACGCCCAAAGTCGCCCAGCCAAGATGGATAAACTGGTTTCTTAAAGAAGATTTGCCCGAAACGTTTTGGTTCAACAGCGCCAATGGCGAGGGAACAAAAACGGAAGAGTTCTCCAACGGCACAAATAAAATTTTCATCTCCATGCCGTTTGACTACAACTCCAAAGATTTTCCGCAGGAACTCTCCATCTACTTCACCTCTACATTTGAGCAAAAACAGCCCTTTGTTTCCGTTAAGATGCTCACGCCGGACGGGCGCGAAATTAACATTGGAAGTTTTGCCGTTGGCAAGACCTTCACATACCGTTTTTCGCAAGACCCAAAACTACAACGGCGGCTAAAAAACATCAGCCCGGAGCAGAGTCTCTTTATGGATTTAACCGCCGACCCGCTTGTACCTCAAGCCGTTCCCGGCAGATACGAATTGCAGATTGAAGGCGTCGCCTTTGAGGAAAACTCAACGGTGGACGCGGAATTTATCGTCTATGGCAAAGTGTACGGCTGGGCTGGCACAGACCACCGCCGCCGCGATATTTCCATCGCCCTGATGTGGGGCGCGCCCATTGCCCTCGCCTTTGGTTTCCTCACCGCCATTGGCACATCCATTACCACCATGATTATCGCCGCGTTCGGCACATGGTACGGCGGCTGGATAGACGAGGTCATTCAACGCATTACTGAAATCAACCTTATTCTGCCCTTCCTCTCCATCCTCATTATGATTGGCACGTTCTACTCGCGCAGTTTGTGGACGATGTTGGTGGCGGTCATTGCGTTGAGTATTTTTGGCGGTTCCATTAAAGGGTTTCGCGCCATCTTTTTACAAATCAAAGAAGCGCCCTATGTAGAAGCCGCCCGCGCCTACGGCGCAAGCAATATGCGTATCATCATGCAGTATCTTGTGCCGCGCATCATCCCGCTGCTTATTCCGCAACTCGTTATCCTTATTCCGTCCAACGTCTTTTTGGAATCCTCGCTCACCCTCATTGGTTTGGGCGACCCCATTTTGCCCACTTGGGGAAAATTAATTCAAGAAGGCGTGCGAAATGGCGCGTTGGTGCAAGGACAATATTATTGGGTCTTAGAGCCTTCTTTAATCTTACTGGCAACGGGTTTGTCTTTTGCTTTGGTTGGCTTCTCGCTTGACCGCATCTTCAACCCCCGTTTGAGAGGGATGTAAATTTATGGCTTCCGATAAATTATTAAGCATTCAAGACTTGGTCTTGCATTTCAAAACGCAGCGCGGACCCGTGCAGGCGGTGGACGGCGTGTTCTTTGATTTAGGCTACAAAGAAGCGGTGGTTGTCTTAGGCGAATCCGGTTGTGGAAAAAGCTCGCTTGCCAAAGCCCTGTTGCGCTTGCTGCCCCGCAATGTGTCGCGCTATGACGGCAAGGTTTACCTGGAAGGGCAAGAGATTATGGGCATGGACGAGGAGCAATATCGCCAGAACGTGCGTTGGGTGAGAATGTCCCTCGTGCCGCAAGCCGCCATGAACTCGCTCAACCCAGTGATGAAGGTCGGCGACCAAGTCGCCGAGCCAATGATGGCGCATCATGGCGTGAAAAAAGAAGAAGCGCTAATCCAAGCCGCCAAGATGTTTCAGCATGTCGGCGTGCCAGTAGATTTTCTCGACCGTTATGCTTTTGAACTCAGCGGCGGAATGCGCCAACGCGTTGCCATTGCCATGTCCCTCGTCACCGCGCCCGCGCTGGTCGTGCTGGATGAACCCACTTCCGCGCTGGACGTGCTCACGCAAGCCAACATCTTCAACGTGCTAAAACGCTTGAAGAAAGAACTTGAAGTCAGCTTTGTCCTCATCACGCATGATATTGCCACATCCAGCGAATTAGCGGACCGCGTAGCGGTGATGTACGCCGGTCAAATTGTGGAAGTGAGCGACGCGCACCGCTTCTTTAACGAACCGTTACATCCTTATTCCAGAATGTTGATGGCGAGCGTGCCGCGTCTGCGCGCCGATGTCGAACCGGATTTCATCACCGGACAGCCGCCCAGCCTGCTCAACCCGCCGACGGGCTGCCGCTTTGCCGACCGCTGCCCCAAACGCTTTGCCAAATGCAGCGAAGAACCGCCCGTCTTTAACATAGATGGCATTCAAGTTAAATGCTGGTTATATAACGGATAGGAATTCTCATGACAGACACGCAACGCGAAGTTCTCCTTTCCATTCAAGACCTGCACGTCTGGTTTGAACTGCGCCGCTTTGGATTTAGCCACGCGGGCTATGTTAAAGCGGTGGACGGCGTAACCTTTGACTTACACTACGGCGAAACCATCGCCATTGTGGGCGAATCAGGCTGCGGAAAATCCAGCTTGATGAAAACCATTTTGGGCATCAACAAACCCACCAAAGGCAAGGTGATGTTCAAAGACCAAAGCATTGGCGAAATTGGCGGCGAAGAACTACGTCAATACCGCGCCCAAGTGGGCTATGTGCAACAAGACCCCTTTGGCGCGCTGGCGCCCTTTATGAACATTCAGCGCATTTTGGAAGAGCCGCTCGTCATTCAAGGGATAAAAGACCCCGCCGAACGCGAACGCAGAGTCCGCAAGGCAATGGAAGAAGTGAAATTGACCCCGCCGGATGACTTCTTGCAGAAATTCCCGCACATGCTCAGCGGCGGGCAGCAGCAGCGCGTGGTGATTGCGCGCGCCATCATCCTTGAACCCAAGTTGATTGTGGCAGACGAACCCGTCTCCATGTTAGACGCTTCTGTCCGCGTGGAAATTTTGCGCCTGCTGCGCGGCTTGCAAGAGAAATATCAAATGGCGGTTATTTACATCACCCATGACCTTTCCACCGTGCGGTATTTCTCCGAGCGCGTCTTTGTCATGTACGCCGGAAACATGGTGGAAAAAGCCCCCGTAGAATCAATTGTGCATAATTCCAAACACCCTTACACCTCCGCGTTGATGGAAGCCACCGCCGACCCGGACGCGAACAACGCGCTGGTGTACCGCGAACTCCCCGCCGGAGAACCGCCCAGTTTAGTTAGCCCGCCCGCCGGTTGTCGTTTTCATCCGCGCTGCCCCAAGATGATAGACGGCGAATGTAACGTCAATAAGCCGCCGGAATTTTCCGCAGATGCGGCTGTTGTTTCCTGCTGGCTGTATAAGTAGTCTAACTAGCAAATAACATGATTATTTTTGAACGTCCCGCGCTCTTCTTGTGGATAGCCTTTCTCATGCTGCTGTTTGGCTGCGTGATGCCGTTCTTAATGGTGTTGGAGATTGTGCCGTCCACCCTCTGGCTAAACTTCCTCTCCTTCGCCATGTCCACCGCCGGTTTATTTTTGGGGATTATCGCCACCTCCGCATACAGGCGCAAACAACGCAATAAAAAAGACGAGTAGCGCAGGCTACTCGTCTTTTTTTAGCGGTGAGCGTTTTCCAGCGAGCGGTAGGTTTGCAACAGACTGACCAAAATCTCATCGGTATAAGCGTGCATCTTCAAATACATTTGCGAGGTATGGTCGGCGGGGGCTTTCGCTTCCACATACACTTTGATAAAGGCTTTGATTAACGAATCGCGGAAGAATAAAAAGGCTTGCACCGCGTCCACATAATTGAGGTGATAACGCCGCGCGCGCGAGGCGTATTCATAGCCCACCGCATACGCTTCGGAGGCGGCGTCCGCGCCGTCCGCGCCGATGTACGCCATCAGCCCCTGAAAGAGCGAGCGTCCGCTGAGCCGATATTGCGCGCGCGCCTCCTCGTCCATTTTGCTGTACCAACTTTGCGCCTCTAAATGTCCTTCCAAAATTTGAACGCGCACGGTTTTCATAATTTCTTGAATAAGATGTTCCTGCGCGGCTTGCAGCGATTCGCGCTCGGCGGCGGGCAGGCGTTTATCCGCCCAGAGCGTAATTTCGCTGCGCTTGTAGCGCCGATGCCCGCCCTGCGTTTTATGCGTGGGCAGCGCGCCCTTGTCGGACCATAGGCGCACAGTGCTGGGGTGAACGCCCAGTAATTCGGCGGCGTCGCTGAGAGAGAGCCATTCTTCGGTCATTTTATTCCGCCGCCAGCGCGGCTTTTTCTAAAAGCGACGGCTCTTTGATTTCGGCGTGAAATTTGCGCGCGTCAATGCGATTTAACATGAATGCCGCCGCCAGCAGCATGAATCCCTCTACTGCAAAGACGATTAAATACCCGCCCAATGCCGACCCGCTGAGTTGAGTCACCACATCGCGCAGCGCCCCGCCCAAGAGAGACCCCGCCAAACGGCTGAGCGCATTGGAGAAACCCCACGCGCCAATATATAAGCCCACCATGCCGGGCGCGGTCAGGTCAAACATGAGCGAAAGATTCGCCACTGTGGAGATTCCCGTTCCAAGCCCCAGCAGGGTCACGCCGCTATAAAAGATATTTTTGTCGGCGGCGACTCCGCTCCACACAATGACGAGGAAACCCAGCAGCGCGCCGATGTTGCCCACCTGCGCGATGGTCTTCTTTTTTACGCGCCCTTCCAACGCGCCCGCAATGAGAATTGCAACCAGCACAAAAGTTCCCCAAATGGAGGTGATGCGCGTGGTCTGCGTGACGGTTAACCCAAAGGCTTCCGCGCCAAAGGGTTCGAGCAGCACGTCTTGCCCTAAAATGGCGGCGAGTAACAGCAGCAGGTATACAAAGAAAGTCCGCGCGGTAGAGTTGGAGGCAATGGCGGCTGTCATCTCTTGAACGGTGGGAGTTTGCGATTCTGCGGAGAGATGTTCGGAGCGCGGCTCTAACCCCGCCAAGCCGACTAAACCCAGCCCGAAGGCAATTGCGGCGATGATTCCAAAGGCGCGGATTAATGCCTGCGGCGTGTAGGGGTCCACCATGCGGCTGAGTCCAATGGCGGTGATGATGATGGACACAATCATCATAAACCACATCACGGCGATGGTCTTGCCGCGTCCTTCTTCGCCGGAAAGTTCGGAGGCGAGCGAAAGATACGAGACGCTGGCGAGGTTGTAGCCCATGCCCCAAGCGCCAAAGGCAAACACGCCCGCTAGAATTCCAAGCGGCAAATTGGAGCTCATCAGAAAGGCGACTTGCGGCGAGACGACCAAGCCCAACGCGCACAGCAGCAACCCAAGGAAGATGTACGGCGTGCGGCGCAGCCCCAAGAGTGGATGTCGGTCTGAATAGGCGCCCAGCGCCACTTGAATGGGGGAGAAGAGATAGGGCAGCGAGGCAAGCGCCGCTACCAAAGTCGCCGAAAGCGCCAATTCTTTAATCATCACGCGGTTAAGCGTGCTGTTCATTGGCACAAGCGTCATGGCAACCGCAACGTGAACCAGCCCAAGTTGAATTCGTTTGATGAACATAGTGAACTCTCTCAAAAAAAGACAGTCACCGTGCAAGTGACTGCCTAGAAGATTTTTATAGATTTTATCCGTAACCCGCCGCGTCTCAATGTAGGTTTGCGTAGATTTTCCCTAGCAAAACGTGAATCGCTTTACAGCAGTCTTGCCAACACGTCCTGAGGCACTTGCGCGCGCAAGGCTGGGTACGCTTCTATGATTCGCGCAATATCCGCCAAATCTTTTTGGCGTTTGCTTCCGCGCCTGTCTGGGTCTTGCGCTGCCCATATCTTTCCACGCAGAATGTCCTCAAGTGGCGCAACAGGCAAAGACAGCCCCAACACGCTCATCATTTTGGCTCGTCCTGCAAATGCGCCATAACGCGCATCCGTTTGAATTTGAACGCGCAGGGCGGACTCTGGTAATTCTATATTTAGGCTGTGCGGAAAGCGCGAGACTTTGTAGTGGCTGGAGAGCAAAGCCTCAATTTGGTCTGATTGTTCGCTGGCAACCGCTAAATCTAAGTCAAGGCTGACAAGCGGGTCCACATAGGCATTAACGCCCTGACCGCCGATAACGCAGAACTGAATCTGATTTTCTGCGAGTAAGGCGAGCAAGGCTTCAATCTGATTGGCTTTATCCATCACGATAACCTTCCAAAACGTAAGTTCTTGCATAGCTGCATTCTACTCTTAAAACGGAGTTATGGAATTTTCCCCGCCGCGAGTTTTTTTAGATATTCGCTGTAATGATTCTCGCCCATGCTTTTTGCCAGCGCGGAAAGTTCTACGCTGCCGATGTATTTCATGCGGAAGGCAATTTCTTCGGGCGAGGAAATCATCAGCCCCTGCCGCTCCTCCACCGTTTGAATGAAGGTGGCGGCTTGCAGCAGCGACTCGTGCGTGCCAGCGTCCAGCCACGCAAAGCCGCGACCTAAAATTTCTACGCTGAGTTGATTTTGTTCCAAATAGACGCGATTCAAATCGGTGATTTCCAACTCGCCGCGCGGAGACGGGCGCAGCGACTCGGCGATGGCGGGCGCTTGCCCGTCGTAAAAATAAATGCCCGGCACGGCATAATTTGATTTGGGCTGCGCGGGCTTTTCTTCCAAGCCCAGCACGCGCTCCGTGACAGAATCAAATTCCACCACGCCATAACGCTGCGGGTCTTGTACCGGATAGGCAAAGATGCGCGCGCCCTCTTGAATTTGCGAACAGCGCCGCAACCGTTCTGGCAGGCTTGTGCCGTAAAAAATATTATCGCCCAAAATTAAACATGAGGGCGCTCCGCCCACAAAGTCCCGCCCGATGAGAAAGGCTTCCGCTAGACCGTTGGGCGCGGCTTGTTCCGCGTATTCAAAAGACAAGCCCCAGCCCGCGCCGCTCCCTAACATGCGCTTGTAAAGCGGCAAATCCTCTGGCGCGCTGATGAGCAAAATTTCGCGGATGCCCGCCAGCATAAGCGTGGAGATGGGATAGTAAATCATCGGCTTGTCGTACACCGGCAGCAGTTGTTTGCTGAGCGCGTAAGTGAGCGGCTGCAAGCGCGTGCCGCGCCCGCCTGCGAGAATGATGCCTTTCATAGTTTCCTCCGTCCTCCGCCTTCCGTCCCCCCGTCCTCCGTCCCCTGTCCCCTGCCTTCATAATTTTTACTCAACCAGTTTTGATACTCCATCTGTTTGCGGATGGCTGCTACCCAGTCGGGGTGAGCGAGATACCACTGCACGGTTTCAAGCAAGCCTTGCCGCAAATGATGACGCGGAGACCAGCCCAACTCGCGGCGAATTTTTTCCGCATTCATGGCGTAGCGGCGGTCATGTCCCGGTCTGTCGGTCACAAATTGAATCAAGGCGCGGTGCGAGCTTCCATTGGCGCGCGGCTTTTCTTCATCGAGAATATCGCAGATGGTTTCCACAATCTCTAAATTCGTAGGTTGATTTCCGCCGCCGATGTTGTAAGACGCGCCGTTCTTGCCGCGCGTCAGCGTTAAGTAAATTGCCTCACAGTGGTCTTGCACATGCAGCCAGTCGCGCACCTGCCGACCGTCTCCGTAAACCGGCAGCGGCTTTTCGTCTATTGCATTCAAAATCACCAGCGGAATTAATTTTTCGGGGAATTGATAAGCGCCATAATTGTTGGAGCAATTCGTCAGCGTGTAAGGCAGCCCGTAGGTATGCCCATACGCGCGCACAAGATGGTCGCTGGCGGCTTTGGATGCCGCATAAGGCGAGTTGGGCGCGTAGGGCGAATCTTCCGTCCACGCGGATTCATGCGGAGCGAGCGAGCCAAAGACTTCATCGGTGGAGATGTGATGGAAGCGCATCCTTTCTACGGGCGGGCTTTTTTCTTCCATCCAAAACATTCGCGCCGCCTCTAAGAGCGCGTGAGCGCCGACAATGTTCGTTTGGATAAACTGCTCCGGCGCGGCAATGGAGCGGTCCACATGCGACTCCGCCGCAAAGTGGACGATGGTATCCACCGCGTAGCGCCGCAACAGGTCGCTCATCAGCTCCTTGTTTGTAATATCGCCGCGCTCAAAGACATGCCGCGATTCATCCGGCAGCCCGCGCAGGTTTTCCAGCGAACCGGCGTAGGTGAGCGCGTCCAAATTGATGACGCGCACATGCGGCTCTGCGTTTAAGAGATAGCGGATAAAGTTTGAGCCGATGAAGCCCGCCCCGCCGGTAACTAAAATATTTTGCATCATTTGGCGTCCGCTTAAGATTTTGCCACCTTCATCAACGCTTCGCCAAAACGCGCCACTTCGTCCAGCGTGTTGTAATGCGCCGCGCCAACGCGCACCATGCCGCCGCTTTCCAGCAGACCCAGCCGCTCCACCACTGCCAGCGCGTAATAGTGACCATCCCAAACATAGAAGCCCATATCGCCCAGCCGTTTGGCAACCTCGTTGGGATGTTGCCCCTGCAAGGTGAAGGAGACAGTCGCCACGCGCTCATCCAGCCGCGTGGGGTCGGTGATGCCGTAAATGCGCGTTCCCGGCACGGATTGAATCGTCTCGATTAAGGCGCGTGAGAGCTCCATCTCGTAGGCTTTGAGCGCGGTCATGGCTTGCTTGAAAATCAATTTGCGCCCGCTGAATCCGCTTTCGCGCCATGCTTCGCCATACTCGCCGCCGAATTCTTTGCCAACCCACTCAAAATATTCCAACGCGCCCAGCACGCCCGCAATGCCTTCGTGGTTTTGCGTGCCGGTTTCAAACTTGCCGGGCAGTTCATTGGTGGCGGGGCGGACTTTGTACGGTTTGAGCGAGTCGAGCAGGTTATACTTTCCATACAACGCGCCCGCGTGCGGACCGAAGAATTTATAGGCGGAGCAGACGAGAAAGTCGCAGCCTAAATCTTGCACGTCAATCGGTCCGTGCGGAGCGTATTGCACCGCGTCAATGTAAACGAGCGCGCCGGAATCTTTCGCCATGCGGGTTAATTTTCGGGCGGGGTTAATCGTCCCCAACGCGTTAGAGGCGTAGCCGAAGGCGACAATCTTCGGCTTGCGTTCCAGCGCTTTGGCAAAGTCATCTACTTTAAGCGTGCCGTCTTCTACGTCAAAATCCACCCAGTTGATTTTGCAGCCTTTGTCTTCGGCAACCAGCAGCCACGGGGAGATGTTGGCGTCATGGTCGAGCCGCGTGACGAGAATCTCGTCGCCCGCGTTCAAGTTCCGCGCAAGGCTGCGCGAGATGTGCAGCGAGAGCGTGGTCATGTTGTTGCCGAAGATGATTTCTTCCGCGCGCGGCGCGTTGAGAAAGTCTGCCATTGCGGCGTGCGCTTCGTGCAATATCTCATCGGACTGGCGGCTGGTTTCAAACATGCCTTCGTGGTTGGCGTTGCTGCCGACAAGGTATTGATTGATGCGGTTAAGCGATTGGCGGGCAATTTGCGTGCCGCCGGGGTTATCAAAAAATACGGCGGGGCGGCTGAGGGCGGGGAACTGCTGGCGGATGACTTCAAGGTTTAGCGGCATATTGCAAGACTCCTCTCATTGAAAAGCGGGCGTGAAGATTGTATATTGATTATAGGAAGCGATTGTCTTTGGCGATTGTACCCCACAGAAAGGAGATGTCATGTTTGAGAAAATTTTGCTTGCGGTGGATGGGTCAGACCACGCTTTGCGCGCCGCCCGCGTGGCTGCGGAACTGGCTTGCACGTTGAAAGCCGCCGAGTTTCGCATGGTCACCTCTTACGATGTCATTCCTGCGTATTTTGGCGAGCCAAACCTCCAATATGCGTTGGATGCGCGTCTAAACGCCGCCAATGAAGTTTTGCAAGAGGCGGTGGAGGCGGTGGGGAAAATTCCCTGTGAGATTCATACCGAGGTGTTGGAAGGCTCGCCCGCCGAAGCCATTTTGGAAGTGGCAAAGACGCGCCAGTCCAGCCTCATTGTGATGGGTTCGCGCGGGCTGGGTAAACTGGCGGGGTTGTTGTTGGGCAGTACCAGCCAAAAGGTAGTGGCGCACGCGCCTTGTCCGGTTTTGATTGTTCGCTAGTCGGCTGGTCTGCTATATTGAACATGGGCGCAAACTGCGCTTTTGTTCAACGGGATTCGGCTGGGGATGAATCCCCGCCTCAGTACATGAAAGTCGGATAAATCCGACTCGTTGTGCTAGTCCGAAGGACTTCCGCGCACTGAGCGGGTGGCTTCCCTGGCGCCGCCCGCCAGGGCAGGTGCAGCCCCGCGATTCTGGCAATAGAGAACCGCAATTTATGACCGCGCCTAGTATAGTCGGCTAGTTTGCTAGTTTGCTGGTCTTTTCTGCTGCGGCGAATTCTTCGGGCGTGTTGAGGTTGTGAAAGCACAAGCCGGAGGGGTCGCTTTGCTTTACTTCTTCGCCGCTGAGTTCGTACACCCTTACATCCGCAAACCACGAGATGACCTTCCATTTATCCGCTTGCAGGGCGGCTTGAATGGCGGGCAGGCAGGTCTCGCGGCGATATAGGGCGTGGAAGGGTTCGTAGCCTTCTTCTGTTTTGGCGATGACCACATCCGCGCCTTTTTGATTCATGCTTTCAATGGAATGGGCGAACAAGGCGCGACTGGCGAAGGGCATGTCGCAAGCCGCCACCGCCACCAGCGGGTGAGTCGCCGCCGCGAGCGCGGTGTATAGCCCGCCCAGCGCGCCGCGCCCTGAAATTAAATCTGCAACGAGGCGGATTTCAAAATTCCCTAATTTGACCGCCTGCAAAAATTGATAATCTTTTGGGCGGTTGGTCGTCACAATGATTTCATCGGCTAATGGAGAGAGGCGCGTTAATACGCGCTGAATGAGCGGCTGCCCCAAAAAGGGTTTAAGGGCTTTATCCTCGCCCATGCGGGAGGACTGTCCGCCGGATTGAATGACAAGGGTTAACATGGGCTATATTATATGGCGTTTGCGCCGCTCGCAAATTATCATTCGACTAATGACCATCACGCGCGCATTAGGAAGTTAGCGCCTTTGAACTGCGGAGATTTCGAGTCTGCGGAGTTTCTCACGTTTTTTCTGCGCCCTTTGCGGTAAATGAGGGAACAGACTTCTTTCAAAAGTCTAAAGCCCTAACCGCAGAGACGCCGAGAAAATCAATAAAAAGACTCCGCGCCTCAGTGGTTAATGATTTTATGGCAGGCAATTTTTTAAATACTTATGCAAGAGGTTAAATAAAAAAAATAAAATGAAAACCATGTTGGATGAACTCACCGCCGAAGGCGATTTATACGAAAGGTTGGGAGATAACTCCGTCCGCTGCTTTGCCTGCGGGCATGAATGCCTCATCCGCGAGGGCAAGCGCGGAATTTGCCAAGTGCGCTTTAACCGCGCGGGCAGGCTCTTCGTTCCGCGTGGTTATGTCGCCGCGCTGCAAAATGACCCCATCGAAAAAAAACCCTTTGCCCATGTGTTGCCCGGCGCTTCCGCGCTGACCTTTGGCATGTTGGGCTGTGATTATCACTGCGGCTTTTGTCAAAACTGGCTCACCTCTCAATTTGGGCGGGATGAAAATTCCAACCCAGCCATTAACTACATTCAAAAAAATTCGGCGCAGCAAATTGTGGCTTACGCAAAACAAGTCCATGCCGCTGCGGTTATCTCCTCTTACAACGAGCCGCTGATTACCAGCGAGTGGGCGGCGGATATTTTTAAGTTGGCGAAGGCGGAGGGCTTGCTGTGCGCCTACGTCTCCAACGGCAACAACACCCCGCAAGCGCTGGACTATCTGCGCCCTTACCTTGACGCTTATAAAATTGACCTCAAATGTATGAGCGATAAAAATTATCGCAAGTTGGGCGGCACGCTGCAACACACGCTGGATGGAATTCGCCGCGTGAAAGAGGCTGGCATTTGGCTGGAAGTAGTCACACTGGTCATTCCGGGCTTCAACGACTCCAACGAAGAATTATGGGACGCGGCGCGCTTCCTCGCGGAAGTTTCGGCGGATATTCCTTGGCATGTCACCGCCTTTCATCAAGATTATCAGATGACCGCGCCGCAAAACACGGACGGGCAGACATTAATCCGCGCGGCGGAAATTGGGCGTGAGGCGGGCTTGCGCTACGTTTATGCGGGCAATTTGCCCGGTCATGTTGAGGAGTATGAAGATACCCGCTGCCCGCGCTGCGGCTCGCCCGTCGTGCGGCGGCGCGGGTATCGCATCCTCCAAAATAAAATTACGGCGCAGGGAACATGCTCATCTTGCGGCGAAAAAATCGCGGGGGTCTGGCGTTCTACAATGTTGTATAATTCGCGCTTGTCGGGAGGATGAGGAAATTCTTTTCTCTGCCTCTATCAATCCACTATTCTCTCTTAAGGAGGAGAAACGTGAAAAAACTTTCAGTTCTACTTTCGCTGGTTGTCTTAGCGAGCATGTTGCTGACAGCCTGCGGCGGCGCCGCCGCTCCTGCGGCGACCGAAGCCCCTGCGGCTACCGAAGCCCCTGCGGCTACCGAAGCGCCCGCGGCAACCGAAGCCCCCGCCGCTGAAAACCAAGCGGTTATCACAGAGACGAGCTATTCTGCGGCGAACTGTGAATACGGCGGCGAATTCAAATCCATCGAAGCGGTGGATGCAAGCACAGTCAAAGATTACGCTCTGCGTGCCTGACCCCGCCTTCCCCTCGAAGATTGCCTTCACCTCTTTTGCCGTTCAGCCTGCTGAGTATCTTGAATCTACCGGCGCGGCGGGCGACCTGCTTGAAAAACCCATTGGCACTGGTCCTTACATGGTCTCCGAATGGGTGCGTGGCGACCAATTGGTCTTCAAAGCCTTCCCCGAATATTGGGGCGAAAAGGCAATGACTGACACGCTGGTCTTTAAGTGGAGCGCAGAATCCGCGCAACGCTTGGTCGAACTCCAATCTGGCACGGTGGATGGTATTGATAACCCCGGTCCCGATGACTTTACGACCATCGAAGGCGATGCGGCTTTGCAATTAGACCCGCGCCCAGCCTTGAATATCATGTACATCGGCTTTAACAACAACCCGCAAGTGGAAG
>Ga0172371_10000650_pt1 | contig 54671 bp, 59 predicted proteins | sample Lak12m_FD_114543 | JGI IMG/M metagenome (GOLD analysis project Ga0172371, IMG submission 114543) | Freshwater microbial communities from Kabuno Bay, South-Kivu, Congo - kab_022012_12m | ecosystem: Environmental > Aquatic > Freshwater > Lake | place: Democratic Republic of the Congo: South-Kivu... | reverse complement strand
TAACGGATAAAAGCTACTCTAGGGATAACAGGCTAGTTCCGCCTAAGAGTTCATATCGACGGCGGAGTTCGGCACCTCGATGTCGGCTCACCTTAGCGCGGTGGTGGAGAAGCTACCAAGCGTATGGCTGTTCGCCATTTAAAAAGGTACGCGAGCTGGGTTCAGACCGTTCTTCAGTCAATTATTAAATTGACTTCAGAACAGTTTGAGCCCTCAGAGGAAAATAATTCATGTGTGAATTAGAACTGTTATATTTTCAAGCGAGGATCATGTGAAAATTTATTTTCATAATGTCCGAGTGAAGAAAATATATGAGACGTAAGTGCTCATATAAAATTGAAATCAACCAAGTACATTAAATTGTACACACGGCGGTGTCTTGTAGAAATACAAGATAACAAGCTAACTAATATCGGTGAAATCTTAAAAAAAATTTTGAGACAACGCCGAGGGAATAATTATTTAAAATAATTTGCCCGTAGAGACTGAATGTTAGACTTCCAAACAAAACGAAGTGTAAAAACTTTATTTAGTTGGAAGAAGTCACAGTCCGATCCCTTCAGTAATGAAGGTTCAGCGTTTGTAGGACGCGGAAGTAAAACAAAATGCGTGAGACAGGTTGGTCTCCTATCTACTGCACTCGTTGATTCTTGAGAAGATCTGCTTCTAGTACGAGAGGACCGAAGTGGACTGACCTCTGGTGTATGAGCTGTTTTGCCAAAAGCACTGCTCAGTAGCTATGTCGGGAATGGATAACCTCTGAAAGCATCTAAGAGGGAAGCCAGCTTCAAGATTAGGAATCGTTAAGAACCGTGAGAGATGATCACGTTGATAGGCTTTAAGTGGAAGCGCAGTAATGCGTTAAGCTGAGAAGTACTAATGTTTCGATTCCTGTTAAGAAATTTGGAAATCATAATTGTTAAAAATAAAAATCAAATTTTCAGTGTTGGTGATTTGTCGTAAGGGAAACACCTTTTCACATTCCGAACAAAGAAGTTAAGCCTTACTGAGCCGATGATACTCTTTCTGGGGAAAGTAGGTTGTCGCCAACACTGAGTATTTGATTTATCCCGTCAGAAAATTTTAATTTTCGTTCGGGATTACTAAAAAATAAAAAAAGCTGTTTAAAACAGCGTTTTTGTGGTATATCAATTTGATTATTATTGATGGCTTGTATTAATTCTTTTTATGTGGTATTATTTGGATGAACAAACTTGCATATTGCGAGAATTCTTTTAAAAAATATATTATGAAAAAAGTTTATATTGCTAGACGTATTTCTAAGAATCCCGAATCAAAACTTGTTCTTAATATAAAAAGAGAAATGAGTTTGGATGAGATTTTTAAAAATTATTCGGAAAAAGAAGAATTTTTTGGATCATATATTTATAATGGTCCTTGGACATTAAGACCTCCTGTGTCTGACGATGTTTTTGCTTTTAATAATATGCCAGCAGATTTAACACCTGTCGACGTGTGGAATATGGTAAAACAAAAAATAGAATCCAGTGATGTTTTTCTTGGTATTTTGAACAATAAATCTTTTGGTACTATCGCAGAATCAGGATATGCTTGCTGTTGCAAAAATATTGCCGTTTATATCTTGCCAGAACTTGGAATTTCTAGCGAGGAATTACAAGATTTGTGGTTTGTTTTTCAAATGGCTAAAAATTCGAAGCGTTTATGGTGCGACGAAGATATAAAAATGCTGGATATTTTTTCTAGTTTTAGTATCTGTTCTATCTCGCAATACGAGGAATATGTCTCTAGTATTATTCCTAATTTTATGAAGAGATAAAATAAAAACTTAAAATCCCATGTTATATTAATTTGTGGGATTTTTTTATTTATATTACAATACAAACATGCGTCCAAATGCACTCGTCTTAATTTTTAATAAACTTGGTGACAAATTACTTGCTCAGAAAGGTGAAGATAAAAGTACTGGCCTTATCTTTTATCGTTTATTTGGCGGTGGAATTGAATTCGGAGAGACTTCGTTAATGGCCATAAGAAGAGAAATAAGAGAAGAGCTGGGCTTCTCTATAAAAAATGAGAATTTACTTAAAGTTATCGAAAATGTTTTTGAATATAATAGTAAGAAAAATCATGAGATAACTTTTCTTTATAAAGGAGAAATATCTGAAGAAGAATTTTATAAAAAGAAGTTAATCCCTATTCTTGACAAAAAAAATAAATACGCAGAATGGGTTTCTGTTTCAGATGTAAAACAAGGAAAAGCTGTTTTGTTTCCAAAAGAATCTGTTAATTTTATTGATATTTTATAATTTTTGCGTTCTCGGAATTTTATAAAAAAGTTATGTAACCCAATAAGTTTTTTCATGTTATAATATTTTTATGTCTGTGAAAGAAAAAGAGGTTTCGATTGGAGATTTTAATAAAATAATGTCTGATCACAATATCTTTAATCAGATTGTTTATACGCCACTTTCTGAAGCGTTGCGTCTTTTAGAAGAGCGAAGAAAAGATCCAGAATTAACTAAAAAAATAAAAAAGCTTTTAAATAATAAAATCCCAAAAATTTTGAAAGAAAAAAAATGCGGAATTATGGCTAGACAGTTGGCTACGCCTAACCATGATAGTAGAATGTTTATTTCTTTAGCTAAAGAGAATGATTTACACCCAGTTTTTGTTGAATATGTTAGTGATAAATTTACTTCTAATAATGAATACAAACATTCTTTGGGGCAAATATCTATACAAAATAAAATAGACAAAAATGGAAATGGTTGCGTAGAAAAAGTAACTATAGTTGATTTTAATAAATCTAACGGCAAAAAACTGAAAGATGTAAAAACTTTATGGGGAGAATCACTAGTAGATTTTCATAAAAAACTTTTTCATTTGTATGAATTAAAAAATGTTTCTTTTATAGAAGAAGAGAAGGATTGGTATAAAAAAAAGAAGAATGAGACCGCGATTGATTTTTATACGAATTTCTTTTTGTTAGTTACTTGTCATGGAATACTTTTTGAAAATTTTTTAGTGACTCAAGATTCGGAAGGAGATTTCACTAAAAATGTTGTTTTGCCAGCTTTTGAAAAAGTTGTTAATTTAACTGGTGTGAAGCCATTAATTATTCCTGTTGGTGCATTAGATCTTGAGACAGAAGATTTTTGGTATCATCATTTGCCAATTATTAAAAATAATATTAAATAAAAATTTATGATTTGGTTTTTAGTAGCATTGATTGGTCCGTTTTTATACGCTTTAACGAATCATATTGATAAAATTCTTTTAGAAAAATATTTTAAAGAAAGTGGAGTTGGTACCCTTATTCTTTTTTCTGCACTTTTATCAGCGCTCGCTTTACCATTTTTCTTTTTATTTGATTCTTCTATATTGAAAGTTAGCGGTTTAAATATTTTTTTTCTAGCAATAGTAGGGATACTAAATGTCTTAGTTTTATGGTGTTATTTGATAGCTTTAAAAAATGACGAAGCTTCAGTCGCAGTTGTTTTTTATCAGCTTGTGCCTGTGTTTGGTGGAATATTAGGATATTTTATTCTTGGTGAAGTTTTAACTCAAATACAACTTATAGCGATGGCGACAATTATTTTTGGTACTACTATTATTTCTTTCGAAATAGATTCAGAAAATAAATTTAAACTTAGACGTAAAACTATTATACCAATGCTTGCAGCTGCCTTTTTTTGGGCACTTGAATCAGTCATATTTAAAGCGGTTGCACTTGAGGAAAATGTTTGGCGTTCTTTGTTTTGGGAGCATCTTGCACTCGTAATAGCTGGGATCATTATTTTTATGTTTATACGTTCTTATCGTGATAATTTTTTAAGAGCGATACGTAATAATTCAAAAGCTATTCTTTCTCTTAATGTCGCAAATGAGTTTATTTACATATTAGGTAATGTTGTTGTTGCATTTGCTTATTTACTTGCACCAATTGGACTTGTTTTGTTGACTGAATCATTTCAGCCAATCTTTGTATTAGCTATAGGTATATTTTTGACTATTTTCTTTCCGAGAGTGACCGTAGAAAAAATACACGCGAAGTATTTATGGCCTAAAATTATTGCCATTTTAATTACAGGTATTGGTACATATTTATTATTTATTTCATAAAGAACATAAAAATTAGAATCTTCACTTAGTGTTTAACTTTTGGTATACTTGATTATAATAATATGAAATCTAGATTTACAAATTTTCGCAATAATTTTTTTTCTTATGTTTTAGTGATAGTAATATTAATTATCGGAATAGTTTCTTTTTTTAGATTTATAGTTAAACAGGATTATTTAATTGGATATGAAGGAGAATGTGACCCCACAATAGAAAGTTGTTTTATTGGTTGCGAAGATGATACTTGTACAAAAGAGTATTATTATACTGAAATACAAAAATATGCTCAAGATTTAATGAAACAATGCGGAAAAAATATCACTGACTGCGAGCTAGCTAATGTTTGTTTGCCTGAAGATAATAATTGTTTTGTAAATTTTTGTGATCCAGAAATAGATGGTGAAGATGCTTGCACTTTTACTGAAGATTTTAGTGTTTTAGAAGAAGATGAAGAAAAATTTTTAGAAGATAATAAAATGAATGAAAACATATGATTTGCTATTTATTTGCAGAACCTATATATTTTTTGTTTTCTCCAGACGTTCCAGCTTTGTTATATTATGCGCATATTCCCGCTACAGTACTTGCACTTTTGGTTAGTTTTTATGTTTTTTGGAACGGTAAACATCTTTTACTTAACAGACTTCTTCTTTTTATAGCCGTTCTTTTTTCTTTTTGGACATTTATGAATTTGATAACTTGGACTAATGTCCATAGTGATTTTATTTTATTTATTTGGTCATTTTTTCTTTTGATTTCCAGTTTAATTTTAATGTACTGTTTGTATTTTGTTTATGTATTTTTATATAAAAAAGATATTTCAATTAAACTAAAAATAATTTTTTTATCTTTACTTGCTCCTATTATAGTACTTGCTCCGACGTATCTTAATTTGAAAGGTTTTAATATAACTGCTTGTGATGCTTTTGGCTTTGAACAGCTTCCATTTCAAGTATATTATTTATTACTTGGAGTTTTGGTAATGATTTGGATTTTTGTTTTACTAGTTCGTCAGTATCGAATTTCGACAAATAATTTTAAGAAACAAATAATTCTTATGGGAACAGGTATTGAATTATTTATTTTTTCTTTTTTTGGTCTCGAGTTTGTGTCATCTTTTTTGGCGAGGGTTGGTATTTTATTTGAGTCAGATCTTGAATTATATGGTTTGTTTGGAATGGTTATTTTTATGATATATATAAGCATTTTAATTGTTCGTTTTGGTATTTTTAACGCAAAACTTATTGCTACACAGGCTTTAATGTGGGGACTTGTAATTCTGATCGGCTCACAGTTTTTCTTTATCAAGACGGATGTTAATTTTATCTTAAATGGAATTGGATTTGTTGCTGCTATTATATTAGGTCAGTTGCTTGTAAAATCAGTTAAAAAAGAAATCAAACAGAAAGAGCAATTAGAAGTATTGCTACAACAGAGAGAATCTCTTACTCATCTTGTTACGCATAAGGTTAAAGGCGCATTCACTAGAACTAAATATATTTTTGCAGAAATGCTAGAAAATACTTTTGGTGTGCTTACGCCTGAATTGAAAAACATAGCGCAAAAAGGTTTGGAATCAGATAATACTGGAATTCAGACTGTCGATCTAGTATTAAATGCTGCTAACTTACAGACTGGAACGGTAAAGTACGACATGAAGCAGGTAGATTTTAAAAATCTAGTTTCAGAAGTTTTTGAAGAAATGAAAATTTCTGCCGAAGAAAGAAAATTAGAATATAAGATAAATATTTCTGACGGCGAATATAAAATAAACGGAGATAGTTTTTGGTTGAAAGAAGTTGTGCACAATTTAATAGACAATTCAGTTAAATATACAGAAAAGGGAAGTGTCTTTGTAAATCTTGAGAAGAAGCAAGATAAAATTTTCTTTTCAGTAAAAGATACTGGTGTGGGCGTAACAGAAGAAGATAAAAAGAATTTATTCAAAGAAGGAGGCAGAGGAAAAGATTCGGTAAAAATAAATATAGACAGTACTGGTTATGGCCTGTTTACTGTTAAGTTAATAGTTGAGGCGCATAAAGGGAAAATCTGGGTTGAATCTGAGGGGCAAAATAAAGGCTCTACATTTTTTGTTGAACTAAACGCTATTTAATTTAAAAAATAAGATGCTACCCAGTAGTGAATTTTGGCAATGAGCAAAGCTCACTTAGAAAGACTTTGCCAAAATCTACTACAGGGTGCTACAATATCGTTATGACTTGGGCGGCTAGAAGAAAATTTTTTTATTTGGCTATTGTGGCAGGAGTTGTTTTATTTTTTATTTATTTAACAATTCGTCCATATATAAATAAAACTCCGACTTGCACTGATGGCAAACAAAATGGCGATGAAACTGGGCTTGATTGCGGAGGTTCTTGCCAGCTCGCTTGCACAATACAAGTAGATAAACTTTCTGTTATTTGGTCTCGCGCTTTTGAAGTTGTTCCTGGACGATATAATGCAGTTGCTTATTTAGAAAATCATAATAAAGATGTGGTTATAAATTCTATAAGTTATCGTTTTCGTTTTGCTGATAAAGATAATGTTTATATAGGAAAAAGAGAAGGCACTTCATATATTCCACCATCAGGAAAGTTTGCAATTTTTGAACCAGCTATTGATTTAGGAAGTTCTGTTCCTGTTTATACAAGTTTTGAATTTACACAAGAACCAACTTGGATAAATGTTCCAGGAGAAAAAGTAAATCAATTAAAAATTCTTGTTTCTGATATTAAATTAGAAAATGAAGACACCAGTCCAAAACTTTCTGCAGTTGTAAAAAATAATTCTTTATTTCAAATTCCAGAAGTTAATATTGTGGCAATTTTATATGATGAAAAAGGAAATATTGTTTCTTCAAGCAAAACTTATTTAGATGTTATGGATGGTGAAGAAATTAAAACTATTAATTTTACTTGGCCACAGGCTTTTAAAGACAAAGTTATAGTAAAGGAAATAATTCCTATGTTTAATATTTTTTCTGTTAAATTAAAATAAAAATGCTAGGAAATGTTTTTAAAAGAATAGATTGGTTTTTGATTTTTTTTCTAATTCCAATAGTTTTAGCTGGACTTTCTGTAATGAAGTCATTTTCTCCACTTGAGGGAAGTGATAATTTTTTTGATAAGCAAATTATTTGGATAATTATTTCTTTTATTGTGTTTTTAATTTTTTCTTTTTTAGATTTTAGTTTTTTAAAAAGAACAGATGTTTTAATTTCTTTATTTCTTATTTTATCTGGAATTTTATTAATTCTTTTTGTTTTAGGAACTATTTCTCATGGTGCTAAAAGTTGGTTTGATTTTGGATCTTTTTCTTTTCAGCCAGCAGATATGATGAAATTAGTTTTAATTTTACTTTTGGCAAAATATTTTTCTCGTCGCCATGTTGAAATTAGAGACATAAAACACATTTTCATTTCTGGACTTTATGCTTTGATTCCTTTTGTTTTGGTTTTACTTCAGCCAGATTTTGGTTCTGCTATTATTATATTTTTGATTTGGTTTGGTATGACTATTGTTTCAGGAATTTCTCAAAAACATCTTTTAACTTTAGTTTTTGTAGGAATTTTTGCATTTAGTATGTTTTGGATGTTTGTTTTTGCGCCATATCAAAAAGCTCGTGTTGTGAATTTTTTAAATCCAATGTCTGATATTCACGGTTCTGGCTATAATGCTATTCAATCAACTATTGCTGTTGGTTCTGGTCAAATAACTGGAAAGGGTTTGGGTTTTGGGACGCAATCACGTTTAAAATTTTTACCTGAATATCAAACTGATTTCGTTTTTGCCGCTTTTGCAGAAGAATGGGGTTTTGTTGGTTCGCTTTTAATTTTTCTGCTTTTCTGTTTAGTTATTTGGAGAATTCTTTATTATGCCTCGATTAGTTCTTCAAATTTTGAAACACTTTTTGCAATTGGTGTTGCTATATTTTTTGTAAGTCATATATTTATAAATATTGGAATGAATTTAGGTTTGATGCCTGTTACTGGAATTACTCTTCCTTTTATGAGTTACGGAGGTTCACATTTGGTAATTGAATTTGCTAGTTTGGGAATTTTAATGAGCATGAAAACTCATTCAAGATCAGTTCATAGAGACGATATAAAAAATGAATTTTTAGGAATGTAATATGGAAACAAAAATAATTGATGGAAAAAAAATTAAAGAAGAGATTTTAGAAAAAGTAAAAAAAAAAATTTCAGAACTTTCTTTTCAACCAATTTTTTGTGATGTTTTAGTAGGGAATGATCCTGCTTCAGTTCAATATGTTCAGATGAAAGCCAGAAATGCAGAATCTGTAGGTATTAAATTTCAAGATGTTAATTTTCCAGAATCAATAAATACAGAAGAACTTATTTTTGAAATAAAAAAATTAAATAAAATTAAAAATATGTGTGGATTGATAATTCAACTTCCTTTGCCTTTGCATTTAGATAAACAAAAAATTTTAGATTCTGTTGATTCAGAAATTGATGTTGATTGTTTGGGAAATATTGCTAGTGAAAAATTTTATAAAGGAGATTTTGATTTAGGATTTCCAACTGCTTTGGCTTGTATAAATATTTTAGATTCTTTGAATTTAGAACTTAAAGATAAAAAAATTGTAATTCTTGGTCAAGGAGATTTAGTTGGGAAACCAGTTAATGCATTACTTCGTTTTAGTAATTTAAATATAGAAACAATAACACGAATTACGCCAGACAAAGAAATAATTATAAAAAATGCAGATATAATAATTTCTGCTATGGGTAATGGTCAGTATATAAAAGGTGATATGATAAAAAATGGAGTTGTTATTATAGATGCTGGAACTTCTGAATCTACTGGTAGCATTGTTGGTGATGTTGATTTTGAATCTGTTAAAAATATTGCGAGTTTTATTTCACCAGTTCCTGGTGGAGTTGGTCCAGTTACAGTTGCAATGCTTTTACAAAATGTATTTTTAGTAGCTAAAAATAAAAATAATGATAAATAATAAAATTTTTTTCTTTTTCTATAATTTTGCGCATCAATCTATTTTTTTTGATAGATTAGTTATTTTTTTTGCTGATATTTTTCCTTATATTGTTATTGTGTTGGCTGGAATATTTTTACTTGTTCATCATGAAGTTATTACATCTAAAAATCCTTTTAGTGCATTAGCTCAAAAGTGGAAAGAAATTGTGTTAGTGTTTTTTTCAGGAATTTTTGCTTGGTGTATTTCACAAGTGATTAAATTTTTAATTCATAATCCAAGACCATTTTTAGCATTTCCAAATGTAAGTTCTCTTTTACCTGAAAGTGGTTTTGCTTTTCCTTCGGGACACGCAACATTTTATATGGCTTTAGCTTTTTCTATATTTTTGAGTCATAAAAAAGCTGGTTTTGTATTTATATTTTTTGCATTTTTAATTGGAATTGCACGAATAATTGCAGGAGTACATTTTCCAATTGATATTTTAGGAGTATTTATTCTTGGAATTTTTATTGCTTATAGTATGGAATTATTGTATAATATTTTTTTTAAAAAAAATTAATAACTTATTATTTATTATGGAAAAAACAAATTATTTAAAACATATATTTAAAAAACACACGATTTCAGTTTTTTGTATTCTTGCTTTTGTAGCATTTGCTTCTATTTATTTTTTTATTCATAAAGTTAGCGCTACTCCACTTGAGCAAGTTCAGGCAAATTATGCTTCTGGTTTAAATGACGCTACCTTTTCTGGAAATTTCAATTTGAATGAGAATGCTACTTTTACAGTAATGATTGATGGAGTAAATCTTCCTTTGCCAGGTGCTGGATGTGTTACCTTAAGCGGTTTAGCTGGTTCTTTTAATGACGGAGATATTGTAGTTGGAGAAATTTCAGGAGCTACAGCATTAGTTGAGGTTCATGTGAGATGTTTTTTTGGTGGTCAGATATATTTTACTAATGTTGTTGGAACTTTTAGTCCAGATGAAGCGATTTCTAGTTCGTCAGGTGGAACAGGAATATATAATTCTGATGCAATTTCTTTTCCTGAAGGCACATCGGATACAATTTCTTGGACAGAAACTGGTGGTGCTGGTGGTTCTGGAACAGGTGTTTCTATTAATAATTTGTTTGTAGTTTTAGATGATGGTATTTCTGTAGATTTTGGAGCTTCTTCTGGTCATACTTTGAGTGATTATTGGACATATACAATTACGTCAGGGCAGACACAAGTTCAGACTGATGATTTACAAGTTCCAGAAAATTTAAATGATGCAACTTATAGTGGAATTTTTTCTGGAGATGGTGATGCAGTTTTCACTGTGACTATTGATGGTGAAGATGTTCCATCTTCTGATCCTAGTTCAGGGTGTATTTTTTTTAATGAAACGACTGGTGATTTTAATGAAGGAGATACAATAACTGGTCAAACTTCAAATGCTACAGGAGTAGTTACAAGTTCTATGATTATGTGTAATGGTATTTTTTTTGCATATGATTTACTTAAACAATTAACTAATGTAATTGGAACTTTTAGTGTTGGTGAAACAGTTTTAAGTTCTTCTGGTGGTAGTACTGTTTATGTAACAGATAATATTATTTATGTTCCACCATCAGATACAATTTCTTGGACAGAAACTGGTGGTGCTGGTGGTTCTGGAACAGGTATTGCATTAGAATCTGGCGCTTATTCTTTAGCAGATGGCATTAGTATAACTTTTGATAGCACTATTGGGCATACATTAGGTGATTCTTGGATTTATACAATAACAGCTAATGCTGCACCTCTTCCAGCTGTAATTCCAGTTATTAGTCATATTATTTCAACGGGCACGACAAGGCAAGCAATAGTTTGGAATCAGGAATTAATGAGAAAAGCAGAAGAAGAATTAGAGAAAAAAGAAGTCACTGTGGCAACTGAGCAAACAGAAAATAATTTAATAAAGAAAATTAATTTTAAACCAGCAAAGAATTTATTTTTTGGAGAAAATAATTTAAATGTTAAAGATTTGCAAAAATATTTGAATGCACTCGGTTTTATTGTGGCTTCTAAAGGACCTGGTTCTATTGGAAATGAAACAAATTATTTTGGTAATTTAACTTTTTCTGCTGTTAAAAAATTTCAAAAAGAAAATAATTTAAAACCAGATGGAATAGTTGGACCTTTAACAATAACAGCTCTTAATTTAATAATGACAGCTCTTGATAAGAGTAATTAAATTAAAAACTCCCCGAAAGGAGAGTTTTTAATTTTTATTTTATATTGAAACTTGCTTTGACAGTAATCATTATTTCTTTATTTATAGAAGAAGTATCATACATTCCATAGTCGCTTACTTCAACAGAATTTGGTGACATAACTTGAACAACACCGCTTGAAGCTGATTTTAAAATTCCAATTTTTTTACCACCAGCAATTGCTAATTGTTCTGCTCTGGCTTTTGCATCTCCAACTGCATTTGCTAAAAGTTCTATTCTAGCTTCGGGAAGTTTTGAATAATAATATTCTATAGAATTAGTTGAAAATAAAATTCCTTTATTTATATTTAATGAACTTGTGTTTTTTGCCAGCTCAGTAATTTTTTGTATGTCTTCTGATTGAATTGTAATATTTTGCACTAGATTATAATTTTTTTCTATTCCCTGATTTTGATCATAGATTTCATTCATAAAAATAGGTGAGACTTCAATTGATTCTGTTGCTATACCACTTTCTATTAAAAAATTTTTTACTTCTTTCAAATCAGTATCCATTTTTGCATAACCATCTTTCATTGTTGCAATTTTTACTGGACGATTAATTGATGAAGTCCATTTTACTTTATCGGATACAACTGTTTTTTTAGCTGAACCAGTTGTTGAAATATAATCCATTGATCTTAATTTAAAAAAAGTAAAAGATCCAAGTCCCGCACTAATAATTATTGATAAACCTAAAATTAAACCAAAAACTACGTAATTTTTATTATTATTTTCCATAATTTAATTGTATAAAAAGCCACTAATTTAAGCAAATAGCAAATTTGCTTTTTTTATAAAAAGGTAATAGAATAGTTTTATATTTATGTGGAAAAAAAGAATTTTAGCGTTAATAATATTATTACTAGGAGCAGGAATTGCGTTTTTTGTATTTAAGTCTGAGCCAAAATTAAATAAAAATTTTGAAAATCAAAGTTCATTTTTTAAACATCATCCATTTCGTTTAGGATTGGATCTTTCGGGCGGAAGTCATTTGATTTATAAAGCTGATGTTTCTGGAGTTCCTGCAGGCCAGGTTTCAGACTCTATGAATGCATTACGTGATGTTATTGAACGTCGTGTTAATCTTTTTGGAGTTTCAGAACCAGTTGTTCAAATTCAAGAAGGTGGATTTATTTCTGGTAATAGTGATGAAAAATTAATTGTTGATCTTCCAGGTGTGACCGATGTTGAAAAAGCAACAGCTATGATTGGACAAACTCCACTTTTGGAATTTAAAATTGAAAGATCAAAAGATGAACCACAAACTTTAACAGTTGGTAAGGATGGAGTTGCAAAAGTTGATTTAAGTCAGCAGTATGTTTCAACAGAACTCACAGGAAGATATTTGAAAAAAGCAGTTTTAGAATTTGATCAAAATACTCGTGAACCAAAAGTTGGTTTGCAATTTGATGACACTGGATCAAAATTATTTGCTGATATAACAAAAAATAATGTTGGAAAAATTGTTGCAATATATTTAGATGGAGCACCAATTTCAACTCCAGTTGTTCGAGAAGAAATTACTGGTGGTGAAGCACAAATTTCTGGAAATTTTACTCCAATAGAAGCAAAACAATTAGTTGGTAGATTAAATTCTGGTGCTCTTCCAGTTCCAATTTCTCTTCTTTCAAAACAAACAATTGGCGCAAGTTTGGGTGATAATGCATTATTTGCAGGAATGAAAGCTGCTTTTATTGGATTTTTATTTATTGCATTATTTTTAATACTTTGGTATAGATTACCAGGATTAATTGCTGTTTTGTCTCTTTGTATTTATGTTGTAATTATTCTTACTTTGTTTAAATTATTGCCAGTTACTTTAACTGCAGCTGGTATTGCCGGATTTATTATTTCGCTTGGCATTGCAGTTGATGCAAATGTTCTTATTTTTGAACGTTTGAAAGAAGAAATGCGTGCTGGACGAACAGTGACAGATTCTGTTTCAACTGGTTTCTCACGAGCTTGGTTTTCAATTCGCGATTCAAATACTTCAAGTATAATTACCGCTATTATTTTATTCTGGTTTGGAACTTCTTTAATTAAAGGTTTTGCTTTGACTTTGGGAATGGGTGTTTTAATTTCAATGTTGTCAGCAATTACAATTTCAAGAATTTTTCTTTATGCAATTAATTTTGTAGGAGAAAGTAAAATTGCAAGATTTTTATTTTCAAGTGGCTTATCAAAATAATAGAGTAAATAAATTAAAAAATTATGTTCATAATTAAACACAAAAAAGTATTTATCGGAATCTCAGTATTATTAATTATTCTTTCAGTTATTTCAATTTTTGTTTTTGGATTGAAAATTGGAATTGATTTTAAAGGTGGCGCATTGAGTGAAGTTGTATATAAAGACATTAGACCAAGTCAGTCTGAACTAAATCCTGTAATTGAATCTTTAAATCTTGGTTCTGTTTTACTTCAACCAACTGGTGATTTGGGTTATATAATAAAATCTAGAGATTTAACTGAAGCTGAACATACTTCACTTCTTAATGCTCTTTCTGAAAATGGAAAAAATATTTTAGAAGAAAAAAGTTTTAATTCTATTGGACCTTCTGTTGGTAGAGAACTTACAAGAAAAGCTATCGTTGCGATAATTTTGGTTTCGTTGGCAATTATTTGTTTTATTGCTTTTGCTTTTCGAAAAGTTTCAAAACCAGTTTCTTCTTGGAGATATGGATTTATTGCTATTGTTTCTCTTTTGCATGATGTTTTAATTCCAGTTGGTATTTTTACGTTATTTTCTCATTTTAAAGGAGTAGAAATTGATACACTTTTTGTGGTTGCTGTTTTGACAATTCTTGGTCTTTCAGTTTCTGATACAATTGTTATTTTTGATAGAATAAGAGAAAATTTAAGAAATAGAGTAGCAACAGAATTTAGTGAAACTGTTGGAACAAGTTTGAATCAATCTTTTGTTAGATCAATTTGCACTTCTTTGACTGTTATTTTAGTTTTGCTTTCACTTGTATTTTTTGGTCCTGCATCTACAAAATACTTTGCTCTTATGCTTACTTTTGGTATGTTTTTTGGAACTTATTCATCTATATTCCTTGCTTCTCCTTTGCTTGTTTGGGTGGAAGAATTACAAAAAAATAAAAAAAAATAAATTTTGTTTTTATTTATTAATTTAATTTCGTTTTGCGAATAAAAAAATATGAAATACATTTGGATAATTTTAGGTGCTTTAGTTTTAGTAATTGCATATGTTTTTAATAGTTTTGTTTCTCTAAGAAATAGAACAAAAGAAGCTTGGGCAGATATTGAAGTTCAATTAAAAAGAAGATATGATTTGATTCCTAATTTAGTAAATACTGTAAAAGGTTATGCTGCTCATGAATCAAGTGCATTTGAAAATGTTACAAAAGCAAGAAGTATGGCTATGGGTGCGCAAGGCCCAACTGGAGAACATGCAGAAGCAGAAAATATGCTAACTGGCGCTTTGAAATCAGTTTTTGCAATTGCTGAAGCTTATCCCGATTTAAAAGCTAATCAAAACTTTTTGGCTTTACAAACTGAACTTTCAGATACAGAAAATAAAATTCAAGCAGCTCGCAGATTTTATAATGCTAATGTTCGTGATATGAATATAAAAATTGAAAGTTTTCCTTCTAATATTATTGCTAAAGTTTTTGGTTTTAAGAAAGTTGAATTTTTTGATATTCCAGACAATGACGTTGCTCAAAATCCAGTGGAAGTTAAATTTTAATTAAATATATGAAAAAAACGAAAATTGTTACGATAATAATATTAATTGTAGTTTTGTTAATTGTTAGGATTTTTATTTATTTAGGAAATCATAAAATACCAGCAAATAAAATAATTCCAAATAATGAAATAAATAATAAAATAAAAGATGAAGTAAAAGCTCCAGAAATTTTAGGTAATAAAGATGATTTAGTTTCTTTTTCTATTTTACCAAATACAAAAGTGCACGGAATTTTATCTTATAGAGGAATAATAAAAGGAGGATATTTTTTTGAAGGAAATATTTTAATTAATATTCTTGATGCCGATAAAAAAGTTATAAAAACTAGTAATGCTGTTGCAAAAACTGATTGGATGACTTCTGGTCCAGTAAACTTTGAAGGAAATATTGATTTTTCAGGATTACCAAAAGGTATGGCTTATTTTGAAATTCATAATGATAATGCTTCTGGGCTTCCAGAAAACGATAAATCAATTTTGATTCCAGTAATTATTCAATAAATGGCAACTCTTTATACTCAACAATCAAAAAATGTTTCTAAAACTTGGCTTTTAATGAGTATGTTTTTTGTAATAGTTATTGGAATTGGATTTTTCTTTTCACAATATTATAGGAATCCAAATATTTTGTATTTTTTTGTAGTTTTCAGTATTGGAATGAATGTTGTGAGTTATTGGTATTCAGATAAAATTGCTTTAAGTATCAATCACGCAAAACAAATACAAGAAAAAGACAATCAAGAACTTTGGCATATTGTTGAAAATCTTTCTATTACAGCTGGATTACCAATGCCTAAACTTTATATTATTGAAGATAGTTCGCCAAATGCTTTTGCGACTGGCAGAAATAAAGAACATGCTGTAGTTGCTGTGACAACAGGACTTTTGCAAATTTTAGAAAAAAATGAAATTGAAGGAGTTATAGCTCACGAACTTTCACATATTGGAAATAAAGATATTTTACTTTCAACTGTTGTTGTTGTGCTTGTTGGTTTTGTTTCAATAATTGCTGATGTATTTTTACGTTCGTTATTTTGGGGCGGGGGAAGAGATAGAGAAAATAATGGTGGAGGATTGATGGTTATTATTGGAATTATTCTTTCAATTTTGGCGCCAATTTTTGCAACGCTTATTCAGTTGGCAATTTCTCGCAAGAGAGAATTTTTAGCAGATGCTTCTGGCGCTTTACTTACTCGTTATCCGGAAGGACTTGCTAATGCTTTAACTAAAATTTCAAAATATTCTCAACCAATGAAATATGCAAATAATGCAACTGCGCATTTGTTTATTTCAAATCCTTTTTCTTCAAAAAAAGTTTCAAATTTGTTTTCAACTCATCCACCAGTAGAAGCTCGCGTAAAAGCGTTATTGGTTAAATAAATTTTAATTTTCTCTTTATTTTGCTATACTTTTAGTATGGATATTAAAGACATAGAAAAACTAGCTGAATTGGCAAAAATTGAGCTTACAGATAAAGAAAAAGATGGTCTATTAAAAGATTTAGATGGTGTTTTAAATTATGTTAAACAAATAGAATCTGTGGAAGTTCAAGATATTCAGCCTGAATATCAGAATAGAAATGTTTGGCGAGAAGACTTGTCTATGCAGGCAGATGAAAAGAGTGTTTTTTCACGAGATTTAATTATAAATCAATTTCCAGATTCACAAGATAATTTTATTAAAGTAAAAAAGATAATGTAGTTTTTATTATAAATTTAATTAAAAAAATATGACACCATTTAATATACGATATGAAAGACAAGAAAATAAAAGTTTTAATTATCAAAAAGGAAATCTTATTAAAAAAGGCGAGGAGTTTATTTTTCCAAAATCAAAAAGTGGAATAAGAGAATATAAAGAAAAAATAGAGCAAGCTTCTTCTAGGGAAGATCTTTTTAAACTTGGTTTTGATGAACATGAATGTGATGAAGAAAGAGTTGTATTTGTTAATAAAAAAGGAGATCAAGTAGCTTTTAATTTTAAAACAAATCAAGTAGAAAAAACACAATTAAAAGGTTAATGGATATAAAAAATTTAACAATTGAAAAAGCAAGTGAAATGCTAAAAAATGGAGAAATTACTTCTGTTGATTTAGTTTCGGCTTGTTTAAAAAATATAGAAGAAAAAAATAAAGAATTAAATATTTTTTTAGAAGTTTTTGATGACGTTTTAGATCAAGCAAAAAAAGCTGATGAAATAATAAAAAAGGGGAATAGAAGTAAATTAACAGGAATTCCAATTGCTGTAAAAGATAATATTTTAATAACTGGGAAAAAAGTTTCTGCTGGTTCAAAAATATTGGAAAATTATACAGCAAGTTATGATGCTTTTGTAATTAAAAAATTAAAAGAAGCTGGCGCAGTTTTAATTGGTAGAACAAATATGGATGAATTTGCTATGGGAAGTTCAACTGAGACTTCTGCTTTTGGTTCAACAAAAAATCCAATTGATACAACACGAGTTCCTGGAGGCAGTTCTGGTGGTTCAGCTTCTGCTGTATTTTCTGGAATGTGCCTTGGCGCGCTTGGTTCTGATACAGGTGGCTCTATTCGTCAGCCAGCAAGTTTTTGTGGAATAGTTGGAATGAAACCGAGTTATGGTGTTGTTTCTAGAAATGGACTTATTGCTTTAACTTCTTCACTTGATCAAATTGGCCCAATGGCAAAAACTTCTTTAGATGCAAAAATAATTTTTGATTGTATTGTTGGTAAAGATGAAATGGATTCTACTTCAGTTGAACTTAGCCCCGCTGGTAAAATTTCTACCAGCAGGGCTATTATTGGCGTTCCGAGGGAATGGTTTAAAGAAGGAGTTGATAAAGAAGTTTTAGAAAATTTTGAAAATAATTTAGAAAAACTTAAAAAATCTGGTTATGAAATAAAAGATATTTCTTTGCCGTTTTCAAAATATGCTTTGGCAGTTTATTACATAATTACTCCAGCAGAAGTTTCTACAAATTTGTCTCGCTTTGATGGTGTGCGATATGGTTTAAGAAAAGAAGGAGAGAATGTTTTTGATACTTATAAAAAAAGTCGTTCAGCAGGTTTTGGAATTGAAACTCGCAGAAGAATAATTTTAGGAACTTATGTTTTATCTCATGGATATTATGACGCATATTATAATAAAGCTTGGAAAGTTCGTCATGCAATTGAAAAAGAATTTGAAAATATTTTTAAAGAAGTTGATTTTGTAATGACTCCAACTACACCAAGTACAGCTTTTAAATTTGGAGAAAAATCTGATCCTTTGCAAATGTATTTATCTGATATTTTTACAGTACCAGCAAATATAGCTGGAATTCCTTCTATTTCAATTCCATCAGGGTTTTCTAAAGAAGGATTGCCAATAGGTATTCAATTTACTGGGCAATTATTTTCAGACGAATCTTTATTTGCAATTGAAAAAAATTTAAGAGAAAATATATAGTATGAATAATCTTGGAAATACAATAACTAATACTGCTTCTGGAAATAAATTTTTTGATCCAACATATTTAAATTTGGAATATATTTTTCAAAAAATTTTAGATTTTTTTAATAATCTTGGCTTGGGTTCTGTTGGTTTATTTTTAAAAATTCTTTTTTTTATTATAATTTTATTTTTGATTTTTGTGATAATTTATTGCACAATTGGAATTTTAAAAGTTAGAGAAAAAGAAAAAGAACATATAAAGCATAAAATTGAAGAATATGCTCGTAAGCAAAAAGAAAAAGAAGAAAAATTATCAAATTCATCTAATAATTCTGTAAACCCAAAATGGCAATCTGTTTTAAATCACGTTTTTTCTAATAATGAATCAGAGTGGAAAGTTGCAATTATAGAAGCAGACACAATGCTTGAAGGTTTAATGGACCAATTAGGTTTTAAGGGAGAAAATTTAGGAGAAAAATTAAAATCTGCCGATCAGGAAAAATTAAAACATTTAACTTCTGCTTGGGAAGTGCATACAATAAGAAATAAAATAGCTCACGAAGGATCTAATTTTGAAATTTCTCAAAGAGAAGCAAAAAGAGTTATTACTTTATATGAGCAAATTTTTACTGAATTTAGTTTTATTTAGTTTACTTTTTTCATATATTGAGATATAATAAAATTTCCTTAAAGATAATTATATTGTTTTTTATAATGTAATTTATAGCGGGGTAGAGAAGAGGTATCTCGTAAGGCTCATAACCTTAAGACTCACGTTCGATTCGTGACCCCGCAACACTTCGGCAAGTGACATGCCAATATGTCTAATGTCGAAAATGTCGGCGTAGCTCAGGTGGTTAGAGCGTGGCACTCATAAAGCCAAGGTCGGTGGTTCAACTCCACCCGCCGACACATAAAATAGATTTTTTGTCTGTTTTATGGTATTTTTAAAATGTTTGCGATCGTAGCTCAACTTGGTTAGAGCACTCGCCTGTCACGCGAGAGGTTGCCGGTTCAAGTCCGGTCGGTCGCGCAGTATATTATGTATTACTTTAATAAAACATTGTGATATACTTTTTGTATGATAGAAAATATACAGGAAAATTCATCTAAAAAAGATTTAGAAAACGAGGGCGAAGAAATTAATAAAGAGTTTTTTAAAGATGAAAATAAGAATGAAGGATATAAGGAATTAATTTTTACTGAAGATTTTCAAGTTCATAAATCAGTAAATGAATTTATTAGGAATCATTATGGTGAAATTTAACTCCACTTGAGGTAAAAAAAAGTGAATATTCTATTAAAGAAATAATAGATTTAGGGTGGATAGGCGATTTAAAACTGAATGAATTTAATACTAACACAGGAAAAGAGATCAACTATGATTATACTGTAGATTTTGAGTCTTCATATAAATATTACAAATCTCTAAAGAAAGATGGAACTGTTAATGTAATAAGAGTAGAGAAAGATGAGCGAGGAGACTATTTATATGCTATAAGTGTTGGGGAGTTAATAGTTTATTATGGTGGTACAAGGTTAGGATTTAAAGATGTAGCACGAGAATTATTTGATATAAATGATATTTCAAAAGAAATACTTGATTTAATACCAAAAGAATTTGGTATTTATAAATTTAATGGAATAGCTCCTCATTCCTCTTCTCTTTACTTTGAAAATAAAAAAGGGCAAACATGTAGAATTTCTGATCATAGGGTACATGAATATGGTCAATACTCTGACGATATGGTTTATAACATTTTAATAGATCAACCAAAAAAAGAAAATAAAACTGAAAAAACTGATTAAATAAATATATTTTTTATATTCTTTTATTCTAGTTTTAACATTCTTCGCTAGTTTAACTGCTATTTTGTTGGTATAATACGCGTATTATTAGAATTTAATTTTTAATTTATGACGAATATTTGGGAACAAAATAATTTAGGAAATAAACTTGGTTTAAAGGATTATTTACCAGGTGGACAAAGAAAAAGCCTTAAACTTCTTGAAGAAGAATTGGAATTAGCTAAAGTAAAGATGGATTCTTTAGAAAAAGATGGAAGGATTGATACAAAAGAATATAAAATGGCAAAAGGTGTTTTTGAATCAAAAAATAGGCAAATTGAGGCTTTAAAGAAGAAAAATTAAATATATTTTGTTTGTTTTATTTATATACCAATTGCTATAATATAGTTATTATTAGTTTTTAATTTATTATAAATTTATGGATATGAAAATAAATAAAAATAAGACAGGTTTGACTTTTGGTTTTCTAATAAGTTTTATGCATTTAATGTGGAGTATTTTAGTAGCTTTTGGAATAGCGCAAATGCTTATGGATTTTATTCTTAATTTACATATGATTAATATGCCAATAGTTATAATGCCTTTTAATATTTTGAAAGCATTAGGATTAATAATTATTACTTTTATTGTTGGCTATATTTTTGGCTGGTTTATGGCGTATTTCTGGAATAAGTGTTTTAAAGAAAAAGCTGTTCAATAATTTTAAAATTTTTTAAAATATAAATAAAAAAACAAGCAAAAAATAATTGCTTGTTTTTTTTTGCAAAATGGAGAAAAATAAATTACTATTATTTATAATAAAAGCCGTTGTAGCTTAGTGGTAAAGCACTGTCTTGGTAAGACAGAGAGCGTGGGTCCGATCCCCACCAACGGCTCTGTTTGCCGACATAGTTCAGTGGTAGAACACTACTTTCGTAAAGTAGTAACGTGGGTTCGATTCCCACTTTCGGCTCATGGAAGAAAATAATAAAAATATAATAGAAGAAAAAATAAAAAAATTAGAACAGGAAATGATTAGTCCAGATTTTTGGCTTGATAAAAATAAAGCACAGGCAATTTTAAAAGAATTATCGGATTTAAAAAATCAGAAAGAAGGTTTAGGAAAATATGATAAAGGCAATGCAATAGTAAATATAATTTCTGGAGCTGGTGGTGATGACGCTGAAGATTTTTCAGCAATACTTTTGAATATGTATATGAAATATATTGATAAAAAAAATTGGCAAATTTCTTTTATTCACGAACATAAAAATGACCACGGAGGATATAAAAATGTTTCTTTTGAAATTATCGGTAAAAATGTTTATGGAAATTTAAAAAATGAATCAGGAGTGCATCGTTTGGTAAGAATTTCTCCTTTCAATGCAAAAAAATTAAGACATACATCTTTTTCTCTTGTGGAAGTTTTACCAAAATTTTCAAAATTAGATGAAAAAGATTTTATTATTCCAGAAAAAGATTTAAAGATTGAATTTTCTAGAGCTGGAGGACCAGGAGGACAAAATGTGAATAAAAGAGAAACAGCTGTTCGTGTTGTTCATATTCCAACTGGAATTTCTGTTCATGCTTCTGGTGAAAGATCGCAAGAACAAAATAAAGAAACAGCATTTTCTATGCTTAGAGCTAAGATTTTTAAAAAAGCAGAAGAAGAAAAGAAAAGTATAGAAGAAAGTATGAAAATAAGTAAAAATACTGAGATAGAATGGGGAAGTCAAATTCGTTCTTATGTTTTACATCCTTATAAAATGGTAAAAGATCACAGAACAGGACTTGAAACTTCTCAAATTGATGATGTATTAAACGGAGAACTAGATTTATTTATTGAAGCTGAAAAAAAATTGTGATAAGATAAGAAGGTGATTTACTTCAATAATGTTTCAAAAAAATATGACAAAGATTCAATGGCTTTGGATGATGTTAATTTAACTATCACAGCAGGAGAATTTGTTTCCATTGTTGGACATTCTGGCGCTGGAAAAACTACTTTAGCTAAAATGATATTAGCAGAGGAAAAACCAACAGAAGGAGTTGTTTTTTTTGAATCTGTTAATATTCATAAATTAAATAATAAAGATTTAACTAAACTCCGTCGTCGTTTTGGAGCTGTTTTTCAAGATTTTAAATTATTACCAAATAAAACTGCTTACGAAAATATTGCTTTTGCAATGGAAGCAGTTGGAAAGACTGATCAAGAAATTGCTAGTGATGTTCCACACGTTTTGGAATTAGTTGATTTAAGTAATAAAATTTTTCATTTTCCTCATCAAATGTCAGGAGGAGAAAAACAACGTTTGGCTATAGCAAGAGCAATTATTAATCATCCTGAAATTATTATTGCTGATGAACCAACTGGAAATTTAGATCCTGTGAATACTTATGAAGTTATTGAAATTTTAAAAAAAATAAATGATTTAGGAACAACTGTTATTTTAACAACTCACAATAGAGGAGTTGTTGATTCTGTTGGAAAAAGAGTTATTACTATGGAAAAAGGAAAAGTTATGAGAGATGACAAAGATGGCAAATATATAATATAATTTTATGATGAATAATTTAAGAAGAATTTTAAAAGCAGGTTTTATAAATTTTAGAAGAAATGGTTTAATTTCTTGGGCTTCTGTTCTTGTTGTTACGATTACTTTATCTGTTATTACATCAATTATTTTATTACAAACAATTTTAAATTTTTCTTTGAATCAAATTAAAAAAAAAGTTGACGTTACAATTTATTTTACAGTTGATGCTTCTGAAGTAAAAATTATGTCATTAAAAGAATCAATTCAGAAATTACCTGAAGTTGCTGAAGTTGATTATACTAGTGCTGATGAAGCATTAGCTTTTTTCCGTGAACGTCATTCAAATGATTATCCAACTATTCAGGCACTGGATGAAATAAAAGAAAATCCTCTTGGTGGATATTTAAATATAAGAGCAAAAGAGATTTCACAATATGAAAGTATTGCTAATTTTTTGAAATCAGATAATGCTTTAGTTTTAGGATCTTCTTCTATAATTGATAAAGTTAATTATAATCAAAATAAATTAGTAATAGATAGATTAAATTCAATAATTGCAGGAGCACAAAAATTAGGATTTCTTATTACTCTTTTCTTAATTATAATTTCAGTAATTATTACTTTGAATACAATTCGGCTTGCGATTTTTATTTCAAAAGAAGAAATTGGAGTAATGCGTTTAGTTGGAGCAAGTAAAATGCGTGTTCGTGGTCCTTTTATTGTTGAAGGAGCAATTTATGGAACCATTGCATCAATTATAACTGTGGTTCTTTTCTGGCCGATAACAGCATGGCTAGGACGTAATATGACTAATTTTCTAGGTATAAATATGTATGATTATTACTTTTCTAATTTTTTTCAAATTTTCATAATCATTTTTTTATCAGGTGTTTTATTGGGAACGATTTCTTCTTTCCTAGCAATTAGAAGATATTTAAATAAATAAAATAAATGGCTAAAAAAGATAATTGCAAATATATATTTGTAGTAGGTGGAGTTATTTCTGGAGTAGGAAAGGGTGTTACCTCATCTTCACTTGGTCTTATTTTAAAAAATCGTGGACTTTCTGTTACTTCAATAAAAATTGATCCATATATAAATGTTGATGCTGGAACAATGAATCCAACCGAACACGGAGAAGTTTTTGTTTTAAAGGATGGAGATGAAACTGATCAGGATATGGGTAATTATGAAAGATTTCTTGATATTAATTTAACTAAAGTAAATTATATGACGACTGGTCGTGTTTATCAGTCTGTTATTGAGAGAGAAAGAAATTTAGAATATAAAGGAAAATGCGTAGAAGTTGTTCCTCACATTCCTCTTGAAGTTATTAGAAGAATAAAAGAAGCAGGACGTAAAGCAAATGCTGATGTTGTGGTTATAGAAATTGGTGGAACTATTGGTGAATATCAAAATATGTTATTTCTTGAAGCTGCCCGAATGATGAAAAATGAATTTCCAAAAGATGTTTTATTTACTATGGTTTCGTATTTGCCAACACCTTCAAAAATAGGAGAGATGAAAACAAAACCAACTCAAAATGCTGTTAGAGCTTTGAACTCTTCTGGAATTCAACCTGATATTTTAATTGCTAGAGGAAAAACTAGCTTAGATGAAAAAAGAAAAGAAAAACTTTCTATGTTTTGTAATGTTCCAGTAGAAAGAATTATTTCTGCTCCAGATGTTGAAAGTATTTATGACATACCTATTAATTTTGAAAAAGAAAAACTTTCAGACAGAATTTGTGGAATTTTGGAAGTTGCTTGCAAAAAACCAAAAGAAGAAGAATGGAAGAAATGGAAAAATTTTGCAAAGAATGTTCATAATAGTAAAGATATATTAAAAATTGCAATGATTGGAAAATATTTTGAAACTGGTGATTTTATTTTATCAGATTCTTATTTATCAGTTATTGAAGCAATAAAATATTCTGCATATTTACAAAATAAGAAACCAGTTATTTCTTGGTTGAATGCAACTGACTTTGAAAAAGATCCTAAGAAATTAAAAGATTTAAAAAAATACGATGGAATAATTGTTCCTGGGGGTTTTGGATCTAGAGGAATTGAAGGAATAATTTCTGCAGTAAAATTCGCTCGCGAAAATAAAATTCCATATTTTGGTTTATGTTATGGTATGCAAATGATTGTTATTGAGTATGCTAGAAATGTTTTGAAATTAAAAGATGCTAATACAAGAGAAATAAATCCAAAATCAAAATATTTAGTTATAGATATTATGGAATCTCAAAAAGAACTTTTGAAAAAGAATTTATATGGAGGAAGTATGCGTTTAGGAGAATATAAAGCAATTATTCGTGATAAAACAATTGCTATGTCAGCTTATTGTAAAAAAGAAATTTTAGAACGTCATCGTCATAGATATGAAGTTAATCCAGCTTATATAGCTGATTTAGAAGCAAAAGGCTTAGTTTTTTCTGGATGTTCTCCAGATGGACATTTAATGGAAATTGCTGAACTTCCAAAATTAAAACATCCATTTTTCTTAGGTACGCAATTTCATCCGGAATTTTTAGCTCGTCCACTTTCACCACATCCACTTTTCACAGCTTTTATAAAGGCTTGTAAAAATAATTAAAAATTAATAAAATAAATTATTATGAAAAAAATATTTAATATAACAGCGATAGTATTTATTATTATAGGAATTTTTATGATTAGCGGAGGAATTTTTGGTATTGGATTTACACATAAAAATGTAGTTCGAGAAAAAATAATTACACCTCAGGATTCTTCGATTCCAGGAGTTTTAGTTGCTGGGCCTTCTACTCTTAAAGCTCAAGCAGATATTATAAGAAAACATACCCTAGAAAGTACTAGTGAAAAAGTTTATTCAGAAATGCCACGTGAAATTGCACAAGTTGATAAAAATGGTTCTGAAATTTTAGATAAAAATGGTAAAATAATAATGAAACCAAATACTGCTCGTGATATTTGGATAACAGCAACTACACTTTCTACTGCATTGAATTTAGGAATAATAGCTTATGCTTTTTTTATTCTAGTTTTGTTTTTAGGAATTGTATTTACTTTGCTCGGAATAATTTTTTGTTTTTTAAGCAAAAAACACTAATTCTGTTTCTTGGCTGGGAGACTAGGATTCGAACCTAGATAAACGGTTCCAGAAACCGTTGTCCTACCATTAGACGATCTCCCAATACTCTATTACAATAATACAAAAAAACTTTTTAATCAAACATTAACTTAATGCAATTATTTTTATAATAATGTATCATAAACAATGAATGAAAAAAAAATTAAAGAAAATTATTAAACATAAATATTTTTGGCCTGTTGTTGTTTTGGTTATTTTTTTACAAATTTTGGCTTTTACTGATCTTAGTTTTATTTTTTCTAAAAGTATTTCTTATAAACAAGGTCTTGATTTAATTTCAGAAAAAAATGAAGATACTACACCAAAAATTCCACCATTGGATAAAGTTGCTTATGATTTAAAAATGATGGAGTTAGCAAATAATCCTATTTTACCAGTTCAAGAACAAAAATTTGATCCAACAACAGGTGAACCAATTCCATTGCCAATACCAAAACCAACTCCTTGGCCTGTAAAAACTGTTTATCCAAATGATGGTGCTATTTTGCCATTTAACAGAATTATTGCTTACTATGGAAATTTATATTCAACTAAAATGGGTGTACTTGGTGAATATTCAGAAGATGTGGTGTTAGAAAAATTAAAAGTAGAAGTAGAAAAATGGACAACAGCCGATCCAACAACTCCAGTAATTCCAGCATTACATTATATTGCTGTTACAGCACAAGGTAGTCCTGGAGAAAGTGGTAAATATAGATTACGTATGCCTGATAGTGAGATTGAAAAAGTCTTAGTAATGGCAGCAAAAATAAATGCAATTGTGTTTTTAGATATACAAGTTGGATTTAGTACTATTCAAACTGAATTACCACTTTTTGAAAAATATTTAAAATTACCCAATGTTCATTTAGGTATAGATCCAGAATTTTCAATGAAGACTGATATAAAACCTGGAAAAGTTGTTGGCACATATGATGCTTCTGATATAAATTTTGCTGCAAATTATTTAGCAAAAATAGTTAAAGAAAATAATTTAACACCAAAAATTCTTGTAGTACATCGTTATACACAAAAAATGGTTACAAATTATCAAAATATAAAACCTCTTCCAGAAGTTCAGATTGTAATGCATATGGATGGTTGGGGAGAAAAAGCAAAAAAAATAAATACATACAAGCAATTTGTTTATAAAGAACCAGTGCAATTTACTGGTTTTAAGATTTTTTATAAAAATGATATTTTACAAAAAGGAACTACACTTTTTACGCCTGAAGAATTATTAAAATTAAATCCACGACCTATTTATATTCAATATCAATAGATTAAATTTTTTGCTATAATTTTTTTATGAATATTTTTATAGAAATTGGTTTTATAGTTGTTATTGCTACTTTAGTTTGTTCCATTATGAGATTGTTAAAACAACCACTTATTATTGGCTATATTTTAAGTGGAATAATAGTTGGTCCATATTTTTTAAATCTTATTCAATCTACTGAATATATAGAACTTTTTTCAAAGATTGGTATAGCAATTTTATTATTTATAGTGGGACTTAATTTAAAACCAGATATTATTCGAGAAGTTGGTAAAGTATCTCTTTTCGTTGGGTTAGGTCAAATTATTTTTACTTCTATTGTAGGATTTTTTATAATAAGATTTTTAAATTTTGATTTTCTTTCTGCAATTTTAGGAGCAGTTGCTTTAACTTTCAGTAGTACTATTATTGTACTTAAATTAATTTCAGATAAAGATGATTTAAATAAGTTATATGCAAAAATATCTATAGGCATGTTACTTGTACAAGATTTTTTTGCTACTATTGTTTTATTGTTTTTATCTATTTCAAATTCATCTACAGTGAAAGGCGAAAACTTAACTGGAAATATAGTTTTTTTATTAATTAAAGGAATTTTATTTTTTACCTTCCTTTATCTTATTAGTAAATATATTTTACCAAAGTTTTTGAATTTTTTTGCTAAATCACAAGAATTACTTTTCCTTTTCTCTATATCATGGGGAATTGGGCTTGCTGGACTTTTCCATGGTTTAGGATTTTCGCTTGAAATTGGTGCTTTAGTTGCAGGAGTAGCATTGGCTTATTCTCGTTTTTCTCAGGAAGTTGGTTCAAGAATGAAACCCCTACGAGATTTTTTTATTTTACTTTTTTTTGTTATGCTTGGCTCTCAAATGGTTTTTTCTAATATTAGTGAAATTATTTTACCAGCAATAATTCTTTCAGTTTTTGTTTTTATTGGAAATCCTATTATAGTTTTTATTATTATGAATTTATTTGGCCATCGAAGTAGAAATTCTTTTTTTACAGGATTAACCGTTGCTCAAATAAGTGAATTTTCTTTAATATTTATTGCTTTAAGTTATTCTTTTGGTTATATAAATAGAGAGTTTGTTTCTCTTATTACATTAGTTGGCATAATAACTATTGCTGGTTCAACCTATTTCTTTATATATGCAGAAAATATATATTCTTTAGTTAAACCTTTTCTTCGTTTTCTTGAAATAAAAAAAGAAAATAAAAATAAAGAAGATATAGAAAAAAGAAAGTCGGATTTAATTATTTTTGGTTATGATAGAGTTGGATATGATTTTGTTAATATTGCTAAAAAAATGGGAATAGAATATTTAGTAGTTGATTTTAATCCAAGTGCAATAGAACAATTAGAAAAAAGAAAAGTTAAATGTTTTTTTGGAGATGCCGATGATATTGATTTTCTTGAAGAAATAAGTGTTAAAAAAGCAAAAATAATAGTTTCAACAATTCCAGAATTTAAAACTAATTTGAATTTAGTTTCATATTGTAAAAATCATAATCCAAATGCAATTGTTATTACGATTTCACACAATATAAAAAATACTCAAGAGCTTTATAAAAATGGTGCATCTTTTGTTGTTATGCCACATTATCTTGGAGCAAAACATGCTTCGCATATGATTGAAAATTATGCTTTTCACAATGAATCTTTTGAAAAAGAAAAGAAACTACATTTGGAATATTTAGAAGAGAGACAAAAAAATACTGAATAAAAAAGAATCATTTAGTTATAAATGATTCTTTAAATTACCATATAGTACCTATTTTCATCCAAAGTAGACTTGCAAATACTAAGCTTGATACAAGCAAAACCCAAGCAGTTTTTAATCTTTTTTTATTTCTAGATGATCCATTTCTATAAAAAACAAAAAGTAAAAATGATTCAAAAAGAAAAAATAAAGGAAAGAATAAAAAAACCTTCAATCTTTTTGGTGCAAGATTTACTATCCTTAATACTAGACTTTTTTTTGTTTTTTCACTCCAATCTAATTTATAATAATCAGAAATTAATATGAAAATAATAACAATTATTAAGGAAATTCCAAAACCTATTATTGTTGTTTTTGTTTGGCTTAAGTCTAAACTTAATAATAGAGGGTTTATTTTTAATCTACAAAAAAGTAATATTGCCGTGTAGATTAAGAATATTTTATCTTGGTTGATAAATTTTTTTTGACGGAGTTTTTTGAACTCCATAAGTTTTTTTGACTGAGAGTCCATTTTATCTCCTTTTTTAAAGTAATTTTCTTTATTTAGAATACAACATTTCAATATATTTTTCAATAAAAAATAATTGCGGATATTTGTGCTTGTGATATAATTTGTATATGAAAAAAATACAAATATTTCTTGTTGTTTTAGCAATTTTATTAGTAGGTTCTGTTATTGTTATTTCAGCTCGTAGTGCAAAAAATAGAGAAGTTAATAATTCTATAGATAATTCTTCTAATCAGCAAACAAATGTTGTAGCTGGTAAATATGATGCTTTAGCAACTTGTTTAAAAACTAATGGTGCAGTTTTTTATGGAGCTTTTTGGTGTCCTCATTGTAATAATCAAAAAGAAGCTTTTGGTACTTCAAAAACTTTGCTTCCTTATGTAGAATGTGCAACTCCAGATGGAAAAGATCAAACACAAGTTTGTAAAGATAAACAAATTACAGGTTATCCAACTTGGGAATTTGCAGATGGAAGTCGTCTTTCAGGAGAAATTCCAATGGAAACTTTAGCACAAAAAACTGGTTGTGTTTTGCCCAAATAAAAATTAGATAAAAAAACGCCAACTATGTTGGCGTTTTTTTATCTTCTTTCACGACGATCGTATTCGTCATCATCGTCTGGAGTTTTTTCTTTTTCTTCAGTTTCAATAGGCGTTCCGCAATTTGCGCAAATATTATTGTATTGCCTCAATCCGCAATTTTGGCAAGTTTTATCATCGCTATTTTGATCTTCTTCTTCGTTGTACATGTTTTCATTATATATATTTAAATAATTTATGCAAAATGCTACAATAAAAATATGATAAATCCAGAAATAAAAAAACAAATTAGAAGTCAGACTGCTGGTTATTTAACAGGCGCGCTCGGGCTTGTCGCTGGTTTGGCGTGGAGTGATGCGATAAAAGCTTTGATTGCGGAACTTTTTCCCTTTGCTAAGAATGGAATAGTAGCGATGTTTGTTTATGCGGTTATAATAACATTGGCTGTTGTTTTAATTGGTAGCTATCTTTTAAAACCAGTTTCTGATGATAAAAAATAGATTATAAGGTATAATGTAAGTGTAGGTCATTATTAATAATTAATTAAAAAAGAATTAATTTATGGCATTAAAAGCATTATGTATGAAGTGTAGAGATGGCAATAATAAGCCAACTATGCAGGAAATGAATAATCCAAAAGTGGAGGAAAAAAATAATAGATATTCTGCAAAAGGGCAATGTTCCAAATGCGGAGGGAATCAGTTTAAATTCCTTTCAAAAGCAGACGCAGATGCATTAAAATAAAAATCATCAAAAATCCCCCCGAAAGGGGATTTTTGATGATTTATGATAAAATTTATAAATGTTAAATTTTACTAAAAAAGAAATAGCTTTAATAAAAAAATTAAATACGCCAGCGAAGGTGCAGGATTTTTTGAATGGTTTGAAATTTAATTTTGAAGAAGATGGAATTGGAACTATAAAATCACCAATTAGGGTTTTGCGAGAAAAAAATGCGCACTGTATGGAAGGCGCGCTTTTGGGCGCTTACATTCTTTCTTTACACGGCCATAAACCGCTTATTTTGCATTTACAGACGACAAAAGGCGACCTTGATCATATTATTGCTTTATTTAAAGAAAACGGACTTTGGGGCGCTTTATCAAAAACAAATCACGGAGTTTTGCGTTATCGCGAGCCAATTTATAGAAATATTCACGAATTAGTTATATCATATTTTCACGAATATTTTTTAAATGACGGTAAAAAAACTTTGCGAAAATATTCTGAAATACTTAATTTGAATGTTTTTCAAAAAGGCTGGGAAGTTGAAGAAGAAAATCTTTTTGGAATTGACGACGAATTAGATAAAATAAAACATTACGATATTGCGCCGAAAAAAGTTTTCAAAAAATTGCGCAAAGCCGACAAAATTGAAATAGAAATGGGGCGAATTGTGGAATATAAAAAGAAAAAGTATAATAAATAATATGAATTTTCCGTCAAAAAGATTAATGTTGGTGCAGATTTTTGTTATTTTTGTTTTACCAATTATTTTATTATATTTTAAAATTATTCCTTCAAATTGGCGTATAATTTTATTATTGGTTAGCTCTTTATTTATTTATGGAATTATTCGCCACGAAAAATGGACTCACGAAGAAATGGGTGTTAGAAACGATAATTTTAAAAAAGCTTTTCCTTTTTATTTATTTTTTACAGTTTTAAGTCTTATTACTCTTTTTATAATTAGTAAATTGGTGCATATGCCACAAGAAGTTTTTACAAAAATGTTTTATTTTAAAACAGTTATTTTATTTTTACCCAGTTCCTTTTTTCAAGAATTTGCTTTTAGATCTTTTTTGATGCCACGATTAAAACATATTTTTCAGAGCAGTTTTACAATCATTTTAATAAATGCAGTTCTATTTACTTTTATGCATGTTATTTATTCCAGCTTAGGCATTCTTATACCAATTCTTTTTATTTCTGGTATTTTCTTTGCTTGGCTTTACTTTAAATATCCAAATTTGATTTTAGTTTCTATAGCTCACTCTTTTTTGAATGTTACGGCAGTTTTGCTTGGGTTTTTTGTAATTCGCTAAAATCCAAATAATGCTTCAAAAATTCTTCTGAATATGTTCTTTTTATTTACTGGAGCTGGTAGTGTTTGTTCTTGATTTTGTTTTGTTTCTATTACTGGAACTGTCTTTTGGAATTTTTGTATCTTTTTTATAAATTTTATTTGATTTGAATTGTTTGTGTTTTTTAAATTTGGAATAGTTAGTTTTTCAAATTTTTGCATTATCTCGTTCCAAGTCTTTCCTGAAGTTGCAGTTATGGCATAACTTGTCTGCCAGATTTTATTTTTTACATTTTCATTTTTAATTCCTCCGTCAGCATCTTGATTTTCTCCAAAATATTCCAATGTAGAGTTTTCAATTTTTTCTCCAAGAGCTAATAATCCACCAATTGCCCAAGAAGTTGAAGAAATATTTTCCCAACTGCCATTAACATTTTGTTTTTGTTTCAAATAATTTTTTGCTTTTTCCAACGCTGTTTTTATTTTATTATTTTCATTAAATTTTGCTAAAGATTCAATTCCAGCTCCTGTTATATCAACATTTTCGTCCCACGATCCGTCTTCTTTTTGTTTTGATAAAATAAAGTTTATTGTTTTTTGAATTTGTATATCATCTTTTGTAAAACCTGCATTTTGTAAAACTATCAAAGCAAAAATATCATCATTATCTTTTTCTTTATCACCAAATTGCGTGCCGTCAAAATTTGAAATTATTTTTTGAATATAATTTTCTCCGTTTAAATTGTAAGGATTTAAATTAAGAGACATTAAAGCCATTGTATGTCTTTCATAATCAGTAAAAAGTGTTCCTAAAAATTTATTTTCTGAAAAATATTCTATAAGTTTTGCTTTCTGATATTGATAATCAGAATTAGATGCAAAAGCTATACTTGTCCAATCTGTGTAAATTTCTTCATCAAAAGATCCATTTTCTTTTTGTTGAGAAACTAAATAATCTAAAGCTTTTTTTGCGTCAAAAATAGGTTTTTGTTCTATTGGTTTTACATAACTTCCACCGCTTGAATGGTGAGGTTTTGGAGCTGGTTTAGGTTCTGGCTCTGGTTGTGGGTCAATAAAATTTAATAATATTGTGTCATTTGGTTGTAATATGTATTCATTTAATCCTGTAATTCCATCTATTCCATTTGCAGACCAATTCCAATAATGATAAACATCAACTCCTTGATTATCTTTTGTTGTGAATCCAGTTATTTCATTTATTGAATTTAAAAATATTCCTGGAGCCCAAGCAAAATTCCAATCAGTTTGCACTCCTGATTGTAATATCGCACAATATGCAGTTTCTTTTAAATTTCCAGAAGTTGGGTTGTCGCTATCACAAGGAACAACAGTTATATCTTGGTCGTATATTATATTTGTTGGTGTTTTAATTTCTAAATGTATAGATGTATCAGCAAAAACAGGTAAGCTAATAAAAAAAACTGCAATAACTAATAAAACTTTAATAATTTTTTTCATATTTCCAAGAGATTATATCTCCTTTATTAATTTTATAATTCGACACACCAACATTTGCTTTTTTATTATTTACATAATAAATCCAATATTTTTCTCCATTTTTTATTCCATTTATTTCTTCAATAAATTTTCCCATTCCAGAATAATTCTTTTCTTTAAAATCTACTTTTCCTTCTGTTTTAAGTTTATTCATAATGTCATATACGTTAATCTCATCAGATATATTTGTCGTATATTTTCCATCGTTTATCAAAAGAGTAACTGTTTTTGAATTTGGGTCTGGTGAATTTTGTTTTTCTAAAGTATTTTCATTTTTTGTTTTAGATGTAGGAGTTTTGTATATATAAATTAAAGCTGAGCAGATTATCAGTAAAATAATTATTATTGTAAGTTTTTGTGTTTTTGTTTTGGGCATATAAATAAAAAAATCCTGCTTCGTGCAGAATTTATATCTTTCATATAAAAATATAAAAGCATTTTCCTGCTCGGGATTACAAAATGATTGATAATCGGACTTGTTCCCTCGATTAATTTGGGGACTTACCGTAGCGGCACTGTACTGGAATTTAACCAGTTTCCTCAATCACTTCTTTAAATTATTAAACGAACTTCTTTATTTTATGCTTTCTTAATTATCTGTCAATTTTTCCTGTGGATAAAAAATAAATTAAAAGGATTTTATTTTTTATCTTTTAATTTTAAAGAAATTAATAAACCAATTAGCATTATTGCTCCTAAAATATAAAAAAGATATTGGAAAGATGGAATTAAAAGAAGAGTCGGAATTGCAATTATTGGAGCAATTATATATGAAACTGGTGTGGTATTTCTGAAAAAATTTACTTCTTCAATCTCTTCTGATTTTACTTTTTTAAAGAAATAACTTTCGCTCATTACTTCAATAGTTGCAGCACCAACTCTAGTTCCAAAAAGAATAAGACCCCAGAGCCAAATTTTTGGTTCTATTGTTAGTGGTATTATTAAAGTAAAAAATGTAGTTATTATAAAACCTAAAATTAATAATTTTTTTTCTCCAATTTTGTCAGATATTTTTCCAAGAGGGTAGTCTAAAATTACAAAAGGCAAAAGCATTATTGTGAATACGATTCCAATTTTTTCCCAGCCAAGATTTATATATTCATGTAAATATATTGGAGTATAAATAATCATCCACGTATAGAAAAATTTTAATAGTAAATTTATTAAATAAACTTTTTTTAGATTTTTGTTTTTTATAAATACTTTTAATGTTTTAAATATAGACATTTTTATATATTTTGGGTCTTTAAAATTTTTCAAAAAGAGAGTAAAAATAATTGCAACCAATAACATAAAAATAGCTGAAAATATATATAATCCTTTAAATGAACTTTTATTTATGATTGAGCCAGAAATTGTTTGAGCTAATACCCAGGCAAGATTTATTACCATTAAATATAAACCACGAAATTTTCCTATTGAAGATTTTTTTGAAAATTTTTCAATAAAAATATCCAAAGAGGCAAGCAGTATATTGCTAAAAACAAAATAAATTATGAAAGCTAATATTGTAATAAATTTATTATTTCCAAAAGCTAAAAGAAGTAATGAAAAAAAATTTATTAAAGAAAAATAAAAAGAAGCTTTTACATTTCCTATTTTTGTAAGTAGTTTTGGAATTTTTAATAATGTATAAATTGTTATTATTGAAGAAATAATATAAAGAAAACTAACATAATACTTATTAATATACGTTTCTAAAAAACTAGAATTTATATAAGAAGTAAGAGCAATTGGAATAGAAAATAAAAAACCTGCTAGATATATTATTATTCTTTCTTTTTTCATTTTTACTTATATTTTATACATTTAATATAACAGGAATAATCAATGGTCTTTTTGCAGTTTTTTGATATAAATATTTTGAAATAGTTTCTCCTAAATTATTTTTTATATGATCAAAATCAGGTTGATTATTTGAATTAAAATGTATAGATACTTTTGCGGTTGAATCTTCTACTGTTTTTTTAATTATTATTCTAACTTGGCGAAGCAATTCTTGATTTTCTTTTAAATATATAAAACCTCTAGAAATAAGATCTGGCGATTTTTTTAATTTTCCCGTTTTTTGGTCAATTAAAGCAATAATTACAAACATTCCATCTTGGGCAAGCATTTGTCTATCACGTATAACAACATCTTGTATATCACTCACAGCAAGACCATCAACCATCATTGGTGCTGATGGCGCTTTTTCTTTTCTCATTACGATTTTTTGTCCATCTGCAGAAATTTCAATTATTGATCCATTATCTGGAACAATTATATTTTCTTCTGGCATTCCAATTTCCATCGCAAGTTCTTTATGAAGTTCTAGCATAAAATGATTACCATGTATTGGTATAAAAAATTTAGGATGTGTTTTTCTATGGAGCCATTTTATATCTTCTTTATTTCCGTGTCCTGTTGCGTGCACAAAATCTTCTCCAGGAGTTCGGAAACTTATAATTTTAACACCTTGTCTTGATAAATTATCTTTTATTTTTTGCACAGCTCTTTCATTTCCTGGAACAATTGAAGCTGAGAGAATAATTGTATCTCCTTTTTTAATTGCAAATTTTTTATGAGATTTATTTGCAGCACGACTTAGAGCAGCAAATTCTTCACCCTGAGCTCCAGTCATAAGAATAATCATTTTATTTGGTGGATAGTTGTTTGTTTCTTCTATTGGAACAATTGTTCCTTTTTTAGGTTTAAAAAAATTAGCTTCTATTGCAACGTCTATATTTGTTTTCATTGAACGTCCATCAATTGCAACTTTTTTTCCTAATGCTTCAGCAACTTTTATTATATGTGTTAAACGAGTAATAGAAGAAGAAAATGCTGCAATAATAATTCTTCCACTTACTTTTTTAATTAAATTTTCTAATCCATGGTGAACTTTTATTTCTGGTAAAGAAAATCCTTCATTTTCAACATTGGTAGAATCAGTCATTAGAAGTAAAACTTTTGCTTTATCAAAAATTGAATATTCTTTTTCTTCATCTTCTGAAACAACTCCGTCTATTTGATCTAATTTATAATCCCCAGGAGTAACAATCCAACCTTGTGGTGTTTCAATAATAATACCCATTGAATCTGGTATTGTATGAGTAACTCCAAACATTTTTATTCTTATTTTTCCACAGGTAATAACTTCATTTTTTTCAACGGTAATTGCTTTCATTGGCGGAAGATGAGGAAATTCTGCTTGGCGTTTTTTCATTAAAAGTATAGAAATATTTCGAGAATATACTGGTGGATTTCCAATACGAGAAAGAACAACAGGAACACCACCTATATGATCTAAGTGTCCGTGAGTTATAAATAAACCACGTATTTTTTCTTTTCTTTCTTCTAAATAAGTTGTATTTGGAATTACATAATCAACACCTGGTGTATCTTCATTTGAAAAATGCATACCAGCATCAATGACGATAATGTCATTGCCAATTTCAATTGCAGTCATATTTTTTCCAACTTCTTCTACACCACCGAGAGGAATAATACGAATTTTCCCTTCTTCAAGTGGTGGAATTTTTATTTCATTTTGATTTTTATGTTCAAATCTTTTTGGAAAAGACCCACTTCTTTGTTTTTGGTTTTTTCCAAATTTAGAATATTGATAGGTAGAACTTTTTATATTTTTCTTTTTTTCTTGAGTTTTGTTTTCTTTTTGTTCAGGTTTTGTTTCCATACTTACTGAACTAAAAGCTAGTCTATTTTTTTTTGTCATTATTTTTGTTTAGTTTTTAATTTAATTAGTTTTTATTTAGAAAATATTTTCCAGATTTTATCTGTATTAATATACCATTGATATGAATTTAAAAATCTATCTGATGGGGAAGTAATATGATCAATAGAAATACCTTGTAAATTTTTTGATATTACATAAATAAAATTAGGACTATATAAAAATACAGCTGGCATATCTTTTTTTATTTCATCTTCAAATTGAGCATATTTTTTTATACGAGATTGTTCATTCATTGTTATGAAAGCATCTTCTAAAATTTTATCTACTTTTGCATTTGTATAGTTTGCAACATTAAGACCCGGATCATTTCTTTGAGAGGAATGCCAGAAAGCAAATAAATCAGATTCATGATTTATAATTTGTCCAAATAATAATACATCATAATTTCTTGGGCGTATTACTGTTTGGTTTAAATTTCCAACTTCAAAAGTTTTTATATCAACTTTCATTCCAATAGATTGTAAATGTTTTTGAATCAATTCAGCAGATTTTGCTAATTCTGGAGCATTTCCAGTTGAAATTGTGAATTGTAAATATTGACTACTTTTCTTTTTTTTCACAGTAGTTGTTTTTGAAAGAAAACCATCTTCTCCTTTTTTCCAACCATCTTTTTCTAAAATATCTTGTGCTTTTTTATTTCTTTCTTCCTGAGTAATGTTAGCATTTCCACTTAGTTTTTGATAAGCAATCATATTTGGTGGTATTGGATCATTAATTACAACTCCATAACCATTTAAAACTTCTTTTACAATTTGATCTTTATCTATAGCTTGATCTATAGCTTTTATAATATTTTTGTCTGTAAAAATTTGTGCTTGATTTTGATTAAAAAAAAGTCCAAAATCTCTTGGCAAAGGAGAAGATATTACATTATAATTTTTTTCTTTTAAAATTTCTGCATTTGCAGGAGTAATAGAACTTACTTGATTTATTTTTCCACTTTCTAAAGCTGAAATTAAATCATTTTCATTTGGATAAAAATTAAGATTTATTTTTTTTATATAAGGTTTGTTTAAAATAAATTTTTTAAAAGAAATTAAACTGTAGTTATTAATTATTCCAGAAGATTCTTTTTTTACACTACTTATTTCATATGGACCTGAACCAATTGGATTTATGTTTGCATTATTTAATTCAATAGGTGAATTATCCCAAATATGCTCAGGCATTACTCCAAGAGTGGCATTTTCTAGAAATGTTGTATAAGGTTGCTTTAAAGTAAATTTAATAGTTTTGTCATTTATTTTTTCAATATTTACTCCATCCCAACTTCCTTTTTTAGGGCTTTTTATTATTGGGTCTTTTATAGTATTAATTGTAAATATAATGTCTTCAATTGTTACAGGTTTTCCATCTTGAAAAAATATTTTATTTTTTAATGTAAATGTATAACTTAATCCATCTTTTGAGACTTCATATTTTTCAGCTAAATCTGGAATTAAAGTTCCATCTACGTTTTTTCGCATAAGACCTGAATAAATAAGCGAAACTAAATCTCTGTCTGCATCAGATAAAGCAAGAACTGGATTTACAAATCTTGGAGTTCCAATAATTCCTTCTGAAATAGAACCCCCATATAATGGAACTTTTATCATAAATGAATTATTTATATTTTGAAGAATAATTAATGTAGTTCCAAATAAAAATAATAAAAGAATTCCAAACATATACCATTCCTTTTTTGAAAACATTAAAAAGGCAGACCTGATTTCAGATTTTTTTGGAAAATTTAAACTACGTAAAAAATTTTTTAGTTTTTCCATATAAAGAAAGAAAGTTTAAAAAATAAACTTTAGCCTCTAGCTTTTATTATTATAGCTAGAAAAGCCGATAAAGCAAAAAGAATTCCACAAACAATTGATAGATAAAAAAGGAATTTTTCAAATCCTCTGCGAGTGTGATGAAAAGATCCAGTATCACTACCTCCTAAAGCGCCACCTAGGCCTGCACCTGATTGTTGAAGTAGAATTGCTATAATTAAAACTAATGAAAGTATAATCTGCGCATATGGCAGTATTTTTACTACTAATTGCATAGGACTATTATTACATAAAATATTTTAAAAAGCAAACTACTAGTTTTTCATAACACCATATAGTAAAATGTAATTATAAATAAACTTGATGGAGGTCGTTCAGGTTTAATGTTTTTAAAAATAATTTTTTAAATAATATGTGTAAAAATGGATGTTGTAAAAAAGGTTGTTGTGGAAAAAAGATTTCCAAAGTTTTACTTATTGTTGGAGGTTTTAATTGGGGTTTAGTTGGACTTGGAATGCTTTTGAATAAAAGTTGGAATTTAGTTAATATGATTTTTGGCTCAATGCCAACTGTTGAAGGTATAATTTATCTTCTCGTTGGTATTTCTGCAGTTATGTTAATAATTGGTTGTAAGTGTAAAAAATGTTCAACTGGTTGTGAAGGAGGATCTTGTGGATCAATGCCAACAGAACCAAAAATGTAAAAAATTTAATTTAGTTTTTTAGCAAACCCTCGCTGACGCGAGGGTTTGCTTTTTTGTATTAAAATGTTATAATTCAACGTATAATCTATGACTATACTTTCGGGAATAATTTATTTTTTAACGTTTTTATCTGTGTATGTGCAGGTGTTTTTTTTAATTACTTTTTTAGAAAAAAGAAAAAATATTTTAATTAGAACTGATTCAATTGAATTAGACGAATATCTAGGAGTCACAATAATTGTTCCTTGTTATAATGAAGAAAAGACTATAAATGTTACAATTGATTCACTTTTACATTTAGATTATCCAAAAGAAAAACTTCAAATATTTATTATTGATGATGGAAGTAAAGATAACACTTGGAATGTAATACAAAAATTTACAAAATATGAAAATATAAAAGTTTTCCATAAACAAAATGGAGGAAAATATACGGCATTAAATTTGGGATTAGAAAAAGTAGAAACGCCGTTTATTGGTTGTTTAGATTCTGATTCTTTTGTTGACTCTCAAGCTCTTAAGAGAATAATGACTTATTTTCTTGATAAAGAAACAATGGCTGTTGCGCCTTCGATTATTGTAGATAAACCAAAAAATATTTTACAGGGAGCACAAAAAGCTGAATATGATATGTCTGTTTATAATAAAAAAATGTTAGCTTTTCTTGGTGGAATACACGTTACACCTGGGCCATTTTCAATTTTTAGAAAAAAAGTTTTTGAAGATTTGGGACCTTATAGACATGCTCATAATACAGAAGATCAAGAAATAGCATTAAGAATGCAAGAGCATCACTATAAAATTGAACATTGTCCTGATGCTTATGTTTATACAATTGCTCCAAATACTGTAAAAAAATTATATAGACAAAGATTAAGATGGATTTATGGTTTTATAAGAAATGCGATAGATTATAGAAGGCTTTTATTTAAAAAGAAATATGGGACAATAGCTTTTTTTACTTTGCCATCTGGAATAATTTCAGTTTTATCGGTAATTTTTTTATTTATTATGTTGTCATTTAATTTAATAAATTTTGTTTCTCGGTAAATAATGCAAATTAGAGCAGTTGGTTTTAGTAATACATTTTCTGGTTTTAATTTTGATTTTTTCTTTTTTGATACTAAAACTATAGTTTTTATTTCAATAATTTTGTATACTTCAATTATAATATCTCTTCTTGTTGGAAGAAGTATTATAGAAGGAAAACCACGAATTTCATTTGATATATTTTATTTTATGATTATTTATAGTGTAATAGCACCATTTTGGATTTTCAAAGCACTTATAAATGCAGCAAGATCAAAAGAATCTAGTTGGACTTTGGAAATAGATAAAAGAGATGCTAAAATGGCAAAACAATAATATGGAAAAACAATTTGATTGGAAAAGATATTTAATAGTTTTCTTTATCACACTTGGTTTATTTTTGACCGCAGTTTATTTGAGTAATTATTTTAGTGATAGAAAATTAAATCAATTAAAATCAATTCAAGATAAAATTTCTATTGATATACTTTCTTCTGAAACACAATTTTCTCTATTGTCTGAACTTTCGTGTAAGAATGTTTCTGATTCTGTTTTATCTGGTGAATTGGCTGATTTAGGACAAAAAATAGAATGGGGACAAAGTAATAAAAGTATTGGTACAAGTGATGAATTATTATATTTGAAAAAATATTATTCTTTACTTCAAATAAAAGATTATATTTTGATGAAAAAAATCTCTGCTCGTTGTGGAAAAAAATCCGCATTTATTTTGTATTTTTATACAACAGCACAAAATTGTAGTGAATGTGAAAAAGAAAGTTTAGTATTATCTACTTTACGTGATAAATATCCAGAACTTCGCGTTTATTCTTTTGACTATAGTACTGATTTATCAGCAGTAAAAGCAATGATAAATATTTATAAAATTAAAGATACAGCATTACCAGCGCTTGTTATAGATGATAATTTACTTACTGGATTTAAATCTATTGAAGAAGTAGAAAAGAGAATTAAAGCATCTTTTAAATTACAAGAGATAAAACCTGAAACTACAAATAAAAAATAAAAGTATAATAAAAAATGCTCTATAAATGTAGAGTATTTTATTATGAGCCGGCACGAGGATTCGAACCCCGGACATCCACTTTACAAAAGTGGCGCTCTACCAACTGAGCTATGCCGGCAAACTTATTTATTAACTATGCCAGCGTATATCTACCAAAACAGTTATGCCGGCAAACTTATTTATTAAACTTCTTTTAACATAAACATACTAACAAACTTCCATTATTTATTCAATTCCTTCTTCTTCTTTTATTTTTTTTTTTATTTTATTAACTTTTTTTTTATAATCTGAAATTTTTTTTAAAAAAAGTGATACGTCGTGCGGTTCTTGATTTTCATGCTTTTTACCTTCTAACATTTTTTCTATTTTTTCTTTTAATATTTCTTTTTTTTCATTATATTTCTTTTTTAGAAAATATGAAGTTTTTATAGTTGTACGTAAAATAATTACTAATAAAATAAATCCGTATTTTCTAGTATTTTTTATAGTTAGATGTTTAAATTCTTGTAAATCAGGAACTTTTATTGGTATATGTTCATTTTTTACTATTTCACCATTTTGTAATAAAATTAATTTATTTCCAATCATATATATGATTCCTGAAAGTGAAAGAAAAAATAAAGTTAAAATTATTACCATATATTTTTAATTTAAATTGAATAAACTTTTACTTCTTTTATTTTTGCATTTGCTTTTTCTAGAAGTTTGCCTATTGTGTCGTCTGGATTTTTAATAAAAGGTTGTTCAGTTAAAGTTTTTTCTTTGAAATAAGTATTTATTTTTCCTTCTAACATTTTCTTTTTAATCTCTTCAGGTTTATTTATATTGGCTACTTCTTTTTCAAAAATTTCTTGCATTGTTTTTTTTATTTCATCTGGTATTTCATTTGCTGTTATATATTCTGGTTTCATTGCAGTAATATGCATTGCTATATCTTTAGCTAATTCAGAATTTCCACCTTCTAGACTTACAATAACAGCTGATTTATTATTATGAACATAACTTCCTAAAACATTTCCTTCAATAATATAAGAATCACCAAGTTGAATATTTTCTCCAGTTTTTTGGATAATAGGATCGATTAAGTCTTTAGACTCTTTTTTCATTACATCTATTCCATCAGTGAAAGTTTTTTCTGTTAATTTTGATAAAAGAGAAACAAAGTCTTCATTTTTAGAAACAAAATCAGTTTCGCAATGTAATGCTAACATTACTGCTTTTTTGTTTGAAGATTTAATCATAATAGCACCATCTTTTGCGTTTCGATCTGCTTTTTTAAGAGCAATTTCTGAACTTGTTTTTTTTAAGATAGCCAAAGCTTTGTTCATATCACCATCAGCTTCTTCAAGAGCTTTTTTACATTGCATAACAGAGATACCTGTTGAATCTCTAAGTTCCTTAACTAACTCGGTTGTTATTTTAATTGACATATTTTATTTATTCTTTATTTACTGTGGACATTTGTCCAGCTTTGTAGGCATTAGAAATTTGTGTAATAAAAAATTTAATTGATGGAATTGAAGCATCATTTGCAACAATAGGGTAATTTAATTGTTTTATATTTGAATCAGAATTTGTTAAAGCAATTACTGGAATATTGCATTTTCGTCCTTCAGTAGCTGCAATATGTTCAGTTTTTGAATCTACTATAAAAAGAGCATCTGGTATTTTTTTAAGTCCAAGTAATCCTGTGTAATATCTTGCTAATTTTTCCATTTTCTTTGATAGAACTAATCTTTCTTTTTTAGTATATTTTTTAAGTTCACCTGTTGTGTTATCTATTTTGTAATTTTCAAGTTCTGTTATTCTTTTTTTAATTTCTGTAAAATTACTTAAAGTTCCACCGATCCAACGTTCAGTAACATATGGCATATTTAATGACTCAGCTATATTTTTAACTGCTTCTTTTGATTCAGGTTTTGTTCCAATAAAAAGAATAATTTTATTACCAGCTCCTAAACTTTTTATAAACTCAGAAGCTTTATCAAGCATTTTATTTGTTTTTTCTAAATCAATAATATCTGTTTTATTTTTAGTTGTGTATATAAAAGAAGAAACAGAAGAGTGTCTTCTGGTTTTTGAGTAGCCGTATTGTGCTCCGGCCTTGAACATTTCTTCTACTAAATTATTATTATTTTCTACTTTTTGCATGGATGTATTCTAACAGAAAGCTTCATTTTTTGCAAATTCTTTTATCTTTGACTGAAAGAGTTTTTTAAGTTAATATAGATAAATGCGACAATCAATACTCTTCACAAAAACTAAAAAGGAAAGCCCAGCAGACGAAGTGTCAAAAAATGCTGAGCTTTTAATTCGTGGTGGTTTTATTTATAAGGAAATGGCAGGTGTTTATTCTTATTTACCCCTTGGTTTAAAAGTTATCAAAAAAATTGAAGATATTATTCGACAAGAGATGAATGCTATTGGAGGCACCGAAATGAAGACTTCTATTTTACAAAATAAAGAAATTTGGGAAAAAACTAATCGTTGGAGTGATGAAGAGGTAGATATTTGGTTTAAGACAAAATTAAAGAATGGCACTGATATTGGTTTGTCTTGGAGTAATGAAGAAAATTTTACTAATATTTTAAAACAGTATGTAAATTCTTATAAAGATTTGCCTATTTATGCTTATGATTTTAAAGAGATCATGCGTAATGAAACAAGAAGTAAGTCTGGCATTATGCGTGGAAGAGAATTTTATTGGAAAGCGTTATATTCTTTTTCTCGTGATGAAAAAGAACATAATGAATTTTATGAAAAAATTAAAATCGCTTATCAAAATATTTTTAAACGTGTTGGTATTGGTCATTTGACTTATTTAACCTTTGCTTCAGGTGGGGCATTTTCAAAATACTCACATGAATTTCAAACAATTACTTCGGTTGGTGAAGACACTATTTATGTTAGTGAAGATAAAGCAATAGCTGTGAATAAAGAAGTTTTTGAAGATGAAGTATTAAAAAGCTTGGAATTAGAAAAAGAAAAATTAGTTGAAAATAGAGGTATTGAAGTTGCTAATATTTTCACTTTAGGAGTGAATAAATCTGAAGCTTTGGATCTTTATTTTACAGATGAAAATAGCACAAAGATCCCTGTTTTTATGGGTTCTTATGGAATTGGACTTGGTAGACTTATGGGTACTGTCGTTGAAGTTCTTTCAGATGATAAAGGTATTATTTGGCCAGAATCTATTGCTCAGTTTAAAGTTCATTTATTAGTTTTAGGGGAAGATGAAAATATAAAAGAAGAAGCAGAAAAATTATATATAGAATTAAATAAAAAAAATATTGAAGTATTATTTGATGATCGTTCAGAATTATCAGCCGGAGAAAAATTTGCTGATGCTGATTTGCTTGGAATGCCATATCGTGTAGTTGTTTCTGAAAGAAGTTTAAAAGAAAATGGTTTTGAAGTTAAAAAAAGAAATGAAGAAAAAGGAAAAATCGTGCCACTTGAAGAGTTATTAGTTTTGCTAATGCCTAGTGCCTAGAGCCTATTAAAAAATGTTTAATAAATTTTACAAAATGTTTTCCAATGATATCGGTATAGATTTAGGAACAGCAAATACGTTGGTGTATTTGAAGGGTCATGGAATTGTTATCAATGAACCATCTGTTGTTGCTGTAAATCAAAAAACAAATCAAATTCTTGCCGTTGGTGAAAAAGCAAAAGAAATGCTTGGAAGGACTCCTGGGCACATTAAAGCAATTCGTCCATTGGTGGATGGAGTTATTTCTGATTTTGAAGTTACAGAAGAAATGCTTTCTTATTTAATAAATAAAGCAGATAAAATTTCTAAAAAATTTTTTCATCCAAGAGTTGTTATAGGTGTTCCTTCTGGAACAACAAATGTTGAAACTCGCGCTGTTTACGATGCTGCTCGTTATGCTGGTGCTCGTGAAATTTATTTAATAGAAGAACCGATGGCAGCAGCAATTGGTATTCGTCTTCCAATTAAAGAACCTGTTGGTTCTATGATTATAGATATTGGCGGTGGAACGACTGATATCGCAGTAATTTCTCTTGGTGGAATTGTTAGATCAAAGAATTTAAAAATTGCTGGTGATCGTTTAAATAATGACATTATTACTTATATGCGTGATGAGTTTAAAATTTTAATTGGAGAAAAAACAGCAGAAATGGTAAAAGTTACAATTGGTTCAGCTCTTCAAGGAGAATATATGGAAACTGAAGTTCGTGGACGAGATTTATTAACTGGTCTTCCACGAGAAGTAATAGTGACTGATTCTGATATTCGTGAGGCTCTTTCTTTTTCAATTAAAGAATTTGTTGAAGGAATAAAAAATTTACTTGAAACAATTCCGCCAGAAATTCTTTCTGATGTTATGCGTAATGGACTTACTCTTTCTGGTGGTGGTGCTTTATTGAATGGATTAGATCAATTGTTACAAAATATTTTAAAGATTCCAGTTTTTGTAGTTGATGATCCTCTTACTGCTGTTGCTCGTGGAACTGGAATTGTTTTAGATGATATTGATTCTTATCAAGAAGTTTTAATAGGAGATCAAAATGAATTACCGCCTAGATAAAGAAAATAAAAGAAAAAGAGTTTTGAAATTTGCTGTTTTTGCTTTTTTTATTTTTATTATTTTTTTATTTAGAACAACTATTTTTGGAAGTTTATCGAATACTTCAAGTTCAATTTTTCGCCCTGTTTTAGTTTTTGGAAATAATGTTGGCGGAGAAATTTCAAATATTAATTCTATTTTTCATAATAGAAAATCATTGATGCTTGAAAATGAAAGTTTGAAATCTGAAATATTACAAAGTCAGGCTGATAGAGCGAATTACATTTCTGTTCTTGATGAAAATAATAAATTGAAAGAAATTTTAGGAAGAAAAAATTGGAGTGTGAATTTGATTTTAGGAAATATTTTGTCAAAGAAAAATCAGTCGGTTTATAGTTCGCTTATTATTGATATCGGACTTGATCAGGGACTTTTTGTTGGCGAGAGAGTTTTTGCTTTTGGAAATATTCCAATTGGACGAATAGCTGAAGTTGACGCTAATTCTTCGAAAGTTATTTTGTTTTCAAGTCCTGGAGAAAAAACTGAAGCGATAATAAATGGAAAAAATATTTTTATGGAAGTTGTAGGCAGGGGAGGTGGAAATTTTGAAATGATTCTGCCAAGAGATTTTGTTATTGATATTGGAACGGAAATTGTTTTGCCGGGAGCTACGCCGTATGTTCTGGGAACTGTTGCGACAATAATTTCTGATCCTCACGACGCTTTTCAGAAAGCATTGCTCGCAAGCCCCGTAAATATTCAAGAATTAAAATTTGTGCAAGTAGAGAAATAAAAAAAGACTCAATATAGTTTGAGTCTTTTTAATTGTTTCATTTCTTTTTTCTTTGTTTGCTTGTGGCGTCTGGTGTTTTTATTCTTTTTATAAATACCAACAAAGAAAAAAATTATAAAATCTAAGAATGATTTAATTTTTTTCATGATTAACTTTTTTAAAAGTTCGTGATTTTTATAAAAAATATCAGAAATAATTAGAAATGTCAATAGATGATAAAAACCTTTATTTTGCTATACTCAATGTTATGCAATTCAAAATCCAGAAAAAATTGAAAGATAGTTTAGGTAGAGTTGGAGTTTTGGAAACTCCACACGGTGTGATAGAAACTCCGGCTTTTGTTGCTGTGGGGACAAAAGCAACTGTGAAATCTTTAACTCCTGATCATGTAAAAGAAGTTGGAACTCAAGTAGTGCTTGGAAATACTTATCATTTATATTTACAGCCTGGAGATGAAATAGTGCGAGATGCTGGTGGAATAGGAAAATTTATGAATTGGAAAGGTCCGACAATGACCGATTCTGGTGGTTTTCAGGTTTTTTCTCTTGGCGTGGCTTATGGAAAAGATATTTCAAAAATTACAAAAATTGTTGATCCTTCGCTTTTAATTCCAGAAAGATTTGACGACAATGATGCGCCAAGATTGGCGAAAATTGGGAACGATGGTGTTTCTTTTAAATCACATCTTGATGGTTCTATTCATTATATTACTCCGGAAAAATCAATTCAGATTCAGCATAATTTGGGTGCTGACATTATTTTTGCTTTTGATGAATGCACGAGTCCAGTGGAAGATTTGAAATATCAAAATGAAGCATTGGAAAGAACTCATCGTTGGGCAGAAAGAAGTTTGGCAGAACATTTGCGCCTCACTTCTTTAAATTTTTCGTCCCTGCGCCCTTCTCCTTCGGAGCGGGACCCTCGGGATCAAAAAATTCAAAGAAGTTCGGCTCCCGCTTTATTTGGAATCGTGCAAGGCGGTCGTGAAGAAAGTTTGAGAAAAAAATCGGCGGAATTTTTAAGCAAAATGGGTTTTGACGGTTTTGGAATTGGCGGAAGTTTTGCAAAAGAAGATATGTCATTGGCTGTGAAGTGGGTGAATGAAATTTTGCCGGAAGAAAAACCACGACACTTGCTTGGAATAGGCGAGCCGGAAGATTTATTTATGGGAATTGAAAACGGCGTGGATCTTTTTGATTGTGTTTTGCCGACGCGACTTGGACGCAACGGAAGTATTTACACAAAATATGGAAAAATAATAATTACCAATACAAAATACAGAAATGATTTTGAGCCAATTGAAAAAGATTGTGAGTGTTATACTTGCAAAAATTATTCTCGCGCTTACATCGCACATCTTTTCCATGGAAAAGAAATGCTCGCTGGAACTTTAGCTTCAACTCATAATTTATATTTTATTGTTAATTTGGTAAAAAAAATTCGCCAATCAATTTTAGATAATAATTTTTATGAATTTAAAAAAGAATTTTTAGGTAATTATTTAAAATAAAAATATTGCATTATTTTGACAAATTGATATAATTATTTTACTCAAATGGATAAGAAGAAAAAGAAAAAAGCAAAAAAGAAAGAAAAGAATTGGAGAAAATTTTGGAAGCTTGGAATAGATGAATTCAACACGCAATTTTTTAATGTGACTAAAGACGGAAATTTAACAGTCACAGAAGGAAATAATGTCTACAATTTAAATACATTGGCAAAAAAATATGGAACACCTCTTCAGATTGTTTTTCCTTTTATTATTGAAGATAGATTAAAAGATTTAATTAGTTTTTTTCAAGCATATATAAAAATTTACGGCTATAAAGGAAAATTTTTTTATCACTATCCAATGAAAGTAAATCAAAATAAAGAATTTGTTCTTCCTATTCTTTCGGAAGGTGCTAATTTGGAAGTTACTTCTGCTAATGAACTTTGGATTGTTAAAAAACTTTGGGAAAGAGAGAAATTTAACAGTAAAATTCGTGTTATTTGTAATGGTCCAAAAACTGATCAATATTTAGATTTAATTGAAGAACTTCGATCAAAAGGTATGACTATTATACCTATTATAGAAGGCCCAGAAGAAATTGAAAGACTTTCAAAATATAAAGGTGATATTGGTGTTAGAGTTGATTTAGACGTAAAAGCTGATACACATTGGGACAAGAAATTTGATCGTTTTGGTCTTTCAGAAAAAGATGTTTTGTATTTAGATAAGATGAAAAATCTTAAAATAATGCATTATCATTTGGGTTCTCAAATAAAAACTCAGAAAAGTATTTTTGATGGAATAAAACACGCTTTTAATATTTATGTTGAATTGCAAAAAACACATCCTAATTTAGACACCCTGGATATAGGTGGTGGTTTTGGAATTCCTTATGAAAAGAAAAAATTTTATACAGCAAAAGGTGTTTCAAGTAAAATTATAAAAATATTAAAAAATTTATCAGACAAAGCTGGAATAAAACATCCAAACTTAGCAGTTGAGTGGGGACAATATGTAGTTGCTCCTTCTGAAATTATAATTTATAAAGTAATTTCAAAAAAAATAATTCCAAAAGCAAATGCAAAAGCTTGGTATGTTATTGATGGAAGTTTTATAAATGATTTAAAAGATACTTGGACTATTCACCAAAAGTGGCACGTTGTTCCAGTTAATAATATGCAAGATAATTTAAAGACAGTTTGGCTTGCTGGAAGCACCTGTGATTCTGATGATAAATATACTGCTGGAGGAAATTATATTCTTCTGCCAAAAATTTCTGATGATGAAGATCAATATATTGCAATTTTTGATACAGGTGCTTACCAAGATAGTTTAGCTTCGCATCATTGCCTTCTTTCAGCTCCAATGAAAATAGTTGCGCAGGATGGTATTATAAAAATAATTAGTAAGCGTGAAACTGCAGATTCTATTGGAAAAATTTTTGGATGGAATGGTGATCATAAATAAAAATAAAAATAAAAAAATTTTAGTTTTGTTTTTTTCTATTTTAGTATTTATTTCTATATTTTTTTTATTTCATCGCAATATTATAGAAAGTAAATTAAAAAAAATAGAAAATATAAATTTTGTAGAAATTGGCGGACAAAAAATAAAAATTGAAATTGCTTATACTCCAGAAATGCAAGAAAAAGGTCTTTCAGGAAGAAAAGAAATTAAAGAAAATGAAGGAATGTTATTTATTTTTAAAAATTCTGGAAAATATCCTTTTTGGATGAAAGATATGAATTTTCCAATTGACATAATTTGGCTTGATCAAGATAAAAAAATTATTTTCTTTAAAGAAAATGTTTTGCCAAATACTTTTCCAGAAACCTTTGTTTCAGAAAAAGAAGCTAAGTATGTTTTGGAAGTCATCTCAGGATTTTCACAAAAGAATAATTTGAAAATTGGAGAAATAGTAGAATTTTTGCTCTAAAAGTCCTTAATTTTTAATGACATCTCAGATCGTCTATTTACATTTTTTTTAGGTTGTTTTATTTTTCTAATTTTTTGATTTTTTACTCGCTTTAAATAAATTTAAAGTATAAAATATCTTCTATGAATAATAAAAATATCTCAGCAGAAATTAAAAGTATTAGAGATCGTGAAGGGAGTATTATTTCTTTTGATCTTGATAAAATAATTGATGCGATTAATAAAGCTTTTGCTAATACTTCTGAGGGTGGAGAAAAAGATGCTAAAGATGTTGCTCAAAAGGTTTTAAAGGAATTGCTTATTTTAAAAAATAAAAGTAAAGAAAAAAAATTTATTCCAAGTGTTGAGATGGTTCAAGATATTGTAGAAGCCGAGCTTATGAATTTATGTTTTTTTCAAACTGCTAAATCTTATATTTTATATCGTTCAAAAAGAGCTGAGTTAAGAAAAGAAGTTGGTATTATTCCAACAGAAAATAAAAAAGTTTTTGATGAATCTAGTTCTTATTTTGTTAGTTCATACGAAGAATTTATTTTTTATAGAACTTATTCCAAATGGCAAGATAACTTAGGAAGACGAGAAACTTGGGTTGAAACGATAGATAGATTTATGGCATATATGAAAGAAAATCTTGGAAAAAGTTTTTCTGATAAAGATTTTACTGATGTTCGTGAAGCAATTTTGAAACAAGAAATTTGTCCATCAATGCGTTTGCTTTGGTCATCAGGTCAGGCATGTAAAAAAACAAATGTGTGGGCATATAATTGTTCGTATGTAGCTCCTTCTTCTTGGAAAGATTTAGGAGAAATTATGTATATATTAATGTGTGGAGCTGGTTTAGGTTTTTCTGTTGAATCTGAAACTGTGCAAAAATTTCCGCAAATAAAAAGACAAACTGGAAAAAAACTAGCAACTCATTTTGTTGAAGATAGCAAGGAAGGTTGGGCAGATGCTTTTATTCTTGCATGTAAAACTTGGACTGATGGTTATGATATTGATTTTGATTATTCAAAAGTTCGTCCAGCTGGTTCTCGCTTAAAAGTTGCTGGTGGTCGTGCTTCTGGACCTCAGCCTTTAATTGATTTAATTAATTTTACAAAAGTAAAAATTTTAGCAAGGCAAGGAAAACGTTTAACTAATATTGATCTTCACGATATTATTTGTCAGATTGGGTTAATAGTTGTTGCTGGGGGAGTTAGAAGAAGTGCTTTAATTTCTCTTTCTGATATTGATGATGAGATAATGAGAAAATCAAAACAGGGACAATTTTGGGTAGAAAATGGTCAAAGATCAATGGCAAATAATTCTGCTGTATATAATCAAAAACCTTCTGCTTCAGAATTTTTAAATGAATGGGTAGAACTTATAAAATCAGGAACAGGTGAAAGAGGTATATTTAATAGAGGTGGTTTAATAACTCAACTTCCAAAACGTAGAATTGATAATTGGAAAAAAGATGGAATTATTGATGATCAAAATATTATTGTTGGATTACCAGGTTCAAATCCTTGTGGAGAAATAACATTGCGTTCAAAACAATTTTGTAATTTAACTTCTATTGTTGTTCGTCCTCAGGATTCAGGGGAGGATTTAAAAAGAAAAATTAGACTTGCAACAATTTTAGGAACTTATCAAGCAACTTTAACTGATTTTGGATATCTTTCAAAAGAATGGAAAGAAAACTGTGAAGAAGAAGCTTTGTTGGGAGTTTCAATAACAGGATATTATGATAATAAAGCTATTCGAACAGAAAAAGTTTTGAATGAACTTCGTTTGGAAGCAATAAAAGTTAATAAAGAATTTGCAAAAAAGTTTGGAATAAAACAATCAACTTGTATTACAACAATTAAACCTCATGGAAATTCTGGACAACTTTTGTATGTTGGTTCAGGAATGCATCCATGGTATGCAAAACATTATATAAGAAGAGTTAGAATTGCAACTAATGATCCTTTATTTCAATTAATAAAAGATCAAGGTGTTCCTTTTAAAGCAGAAGTTGGATATTCAACTGCTGATTCTACAGTTGCTGTTTTGGAATTTCCAATTAAAGCTCCAACTAATGCAGTTACACGTAATGAAATTTCAGCAATTGATTTACTAAACGAATGGAAAAAATTAAAAGTAAATTATATTGAACATAATCCGTCTGTAACTATTTATGTTGGACCAGATGAATGGATTGAAGTTGCAAATTTTGTTTATGAAAATTGGGATATTGTTGGTGGACTTTCTTTTTTACCAAGATCAGATCATGTTTATCAATTAGCTCCTTATGAAGAAATAGATGAAAAAGAATATGAAAAAAGAATGAAAGAAATACAACATATTGATTTTTCTAAACTTGTTTATTATGAGCAAGATGATAATACAACTGGAGCAAAAGAATTTGCTTGTGTTTCAGGAGTTTGTTCAATTGATGATGTAGTTACTGATGATTCAAAAAATGATAATCCTAAAAATGCTGGTGGTTCTTTTGAAAGCTAAAAACAACAAAATAAAAAAGCCCCAGCTGGGGCTTTTTTATTTTGTTGTTTATTTAATGATATTTTCTTTATCTAATTTGAATTTATTGTTTTTTGGACCATATGTATTATAAAGAGTTCTACCAATAATTATGAATGCTAATACTACTAGAATAAATATAAGCCAACCCATAAAAGTAGAAGGTAAGAATGGAAACTTTCCGAAAATAGAAGCTGCTCCAAGTCTATTGTTTTCTTCATTTGTTTGGATAATTTTGTTTATAGTATAAGCAATTTCATCTTCTTGGTTAGTTGAACCAGACAAATTGTATGACATAATTCCTGTTGTAACAATTGTATCTTGACCTTTTGCTTTTTCGTTTAATTTACCAAGTATTTTTACAGAATTACTTTGAGAAGGAATTAGGGTTCCTATATCAAAAATAACTGTATTCTTTTCACCTAATTTTCCAAGATCTGAAGCTACAAAAGTAACAGAATCTGGAAGTTGAATATTTATTTTTGTATTTTCAAAGTTTTTTGAAGAATTATTATTGTATGTTATAAGATATTCAATTTCTCCATCAGCTTGAATATTTTCTTCTTTTGTAGAAATTTGTATAATTGGATTTTGAGTGTTAGTTTCTTCTACAATTTTTGGTTCTAGATCTTTAAGTTCTAGTTTTGCTATTGCAGTTTTAAAAGTTAAAGTTTGTCCGGTGTAAGTTATTCCATCTTTTTTTGCAACTGCTCTGAAATAATAAGTAGTGTCTGGAATTAAATTAGAAATTATTTTTGAGAATGCAATTGAAGATGTAGTTCCTAGATTAATAATTGAAGTTGTTGAACCTAGGGAATTTGTTTTTCCGTATTCAAAATAACCTTGAGCTAAAGAATTATTTTGATTTGTGAAAATTCCGTTAAGTTTTGTTGATGTTGAGTATTTATTTGTTGCTTGAACTGTTGTAACAGATCCAGTAATTGGATTTAATGTTTTGAAAGAAAATATATCTCCTTTACTTGTACCAGAATTATTATTTCCAATTATTCTGAAATAGTAAATTGTATTTGGAGAAAGATTAGTTAAGTTTTGAGTAAATGATAGAACTGAATTTCCTGAACCTTTTTCTGTATGAATTGTTTCTGTCGATGTTGAAAGAGTATTTGAAGTTCCATATTCAAACCATGCATTAGTCAAATTACTATTTGGATTAATTGTTCCATTTAATGTTGCTGAAATATTTTTTATTTCAGAAGCATTTTGAGTAACTACGATTGGTGTGTTAGATATAGTTCCTCCACCACCGCCTCCACCACCATGTCCACCACTTATACTATTTACTGTGAAATTTATTGTTTCTGAAGTACATCCTAATCCATTAGTTACAGAAATATTGAAATTTCCATCTGTTGAAAGATCAGAAGTTGTTAATGACATTGTAAGTGTAGTTGGACTTGTTACGTTTGTTGTTCTATTTGAACCTCCTAATAAAGCTTGTGAAGTTCCGCTTAGAAAATTTGTTCCAGTTACAGTAACATCAGTTGCTGGTGATCCTTCATTTTTATTATTAGGAGAAACAGAAGAAACTGTTGGGGGAGTAGGGCAAGTTATTCCACCTAATGTCGTAAAAGAAACCCAACCTCCAGTTACAGGTCCGTTGACATTTCCAGTTATAATTCTAAAAGTATAATTTGTATTTGGTGTTAATCCAGTTAAAACGTATGAAGCCATCGGAACATC
>Ga0172371_10000649_pt1 | contig 54701 bp, 58 predicted proteins | sample Lak12m_FD_114543 | JGI IMG/M metagenome (GOLD analysis project Ga0172371, IMG submission 114543) | Freshwater microbial communities from Kabuno Bay, South-Kivu, Congo - kab_022012_12m | ecosystem: Environmental > Aquatic > Freshwater > Lake | place: Democratic Republic of the Congo: South-Kivu... | reverse complement strand
GGAGAGGTCGATCACCACCGTCGGTCGTCCCACAGTCCCCATGGCGCCTCCATCGTCGCAGGTACTGATGGAGTTCGCCACCGTGAGGGTATTATCCTGTGAACTAACAATTCAGGACACTAGGGCGTGGCTTCGACCCCGGTCTACAGACTCTGTAGTCTCGGATAGATACGCACCACAAAGGAGCAGGAACTGTCGTCAGTACTCGTGCGCAACTTGGTCTCCAGCTCCATCCCCAGCAGGTATTCTTCGAGCATCCCCCTCAGTACGGCCGTATGCAGACGGCACACCACACCGGGGAACTCGGCCGAAAGTTCGCGATAGATGCAGTTCCTAATCTCGAAGTCTATGTGGCCGTCGGCCTGCTGCAAGATCCGTGGGAAGAGCCCCAGGAGCACCAGGGTCGTGTTGAGGCTGTCCAGCATCTGGTCAAGGCTGCTGTGCTGTGGATCGAGGTCGTCCCGCTTCAGCCCTCGCCGGCCTTCTTCGCGGCCGAACTCCGTTCCCACTCTCTCAAGGGCGTCGGCCGGGTCTTCTCCATCGGGCGTGGTGAACGCCTGAAGAGCCAAGGATGCCAGCGTACGATAGTCGCGCGGGGGGAACTGCAGGTTCGACGCCTGATCACTCAGCCGATAGATGCGGGCCGGCCGTCCTCCGCCCTTCGACTTGCGGGTATCGGCGCGGACAAGGCCTACCTCCACCAACTTCCCCAGATGCATGCGGGCCACGTTGGGATGAAGGCTGAAGCGGTCGGCCACCTGGATGACGCTGAGCGGTTCTCCCGCCGCCTCGACGATCGCCTGGTAGATCCCGTAACGAGTAGGATCGGCCAACGCTCCCGTCAGATCGAGCGTAGCGCTGGGGGACAATACACTGCCGACGATCTGATTCATCGAATAAGTGTAGCGTACCGGCGTCAGAATGTACACACCGTTACCACAGTGTAAATGCGGGTCGGTTGACGTGCCCCGAGGCGATGTTTATACTACAGTAGCAGTGCAAACATCGGGAAGGAATCGTTCGGGGTCGTTCGATCTCGTGGCGTAGAGGAGTGGAGGGTGGTGCAAGGGGTATCTCGGGAACCGTGCGTTGTGCGGGTGTGCAGAGGCGCCGAAGGATGCCCTCGGGCCGTCGTCGACGTGGCGGCAGCGGCGGCGGCGCTTTCCTCCGCGCTTGAGAGTATAGACGTGAACGGAGTTGTGCGACGCAAAGCGGGGACCGACAAGATACTGGAACATCACCGGTTCAGAGCCACGCTGAGCGGATGTCCGAACGCCTGTTCGCAGCCGCAGATCGCCGACGTGGGCCTGGTGGGGCAGGATCGCCCATCCCTGAATGAGGCGGCCTGTATTGGGTGCGGTCTATGTGTCGAGACGTGTGCCGAGGCGGTGTTCTCCCTGTCCGATGGTCACTTGCGTGTGGACGAGTCACGCTGTGTGGGATGCGGCGCGTGCATACGGGTCTGTCCGACTGCGGCGCTCAGTTCGGCGGCGAAGGGTTGGAGGGTGCTTGTCGGGGGCCGGCTGGGCCGCCATCCATCCCTGGGGGTGGAAGTGTCGTCGTGCGCTGACCTGGATGACGCGCTCGAACTGGCGCAGAAGGTCGTTGACGTGTGGGAGCGCGAGGGTCGCGCGGGCGAACGGGTTGGAGCCGCCTTCGATCGGCTCATGGATCAGGAGAGTATGTTGGATGCAGTCGAGGCACGGGGCGTTACGTTGATGAAGTTGCTGGCGAGCGAAGAGGTGAAGTCATGAGGCTTTTCTTTGTCTACTCGGGGGACGAGAGCCAGGAATCAACCGTGCCCAAAGCCTTTTCAAAGAGCTACGACGACGCATTTGCACAGCGTGTGATCATGCATCTCACCAACGACTCGAACCTGTGCACCGGATGCGCGAGCTTCTGTGAGCACTGTCGGGATCAATATCCCATTCAGTTTGCCGAGGACATCGTCGGTCTTCTTCAGCTCCCCGCCCGGCTGCCGCTCTACATCGACGACTCCGACGAGTATCTGCCTGCTGCCGAAGACATCGAGCCGCATGACGTCACCATCGTCATCAACGTTCACGAAGACCTGCTGCTGAGTCTGCCCGCCCTCGTGAAGCAGGCCGGGAGCCGTGCGATCATCTACTTCCAGGACGATACGGCCTGGCTCAGCCCCGGGGTCCGCCGACAGGTACAACGGCTATGCGCCGATCTCGGGTTGGAGTCTGCGTTCGCCAAGCCGGCCTGTTCGCTCGATGCTCGTGACGATCAGCCGATGATCCGTGAGTTCCAACAGGTGTACAAGATCGGCCGTCCCAAGATCGTCATTCAGAGCCGGGATGGGGTGATCCGCGAAGCCCGAGTGGTGCAGAGCGCCCCGTGTGGGAACACCTACTATGTAGCCTACAACCTGGCCGGGCAGGAGATCGACAACGACCTCAATGAGCGGGTCGTGGCCAAGTACTGGCACGCGTTCCCGTGTGTGGGCTCCATGCTGACCGATCCGGAATTGGGCGACAGTCTGTTGCACAAGGGCGGCTTCCTGCACTATGCGGCGGTGGATGAGGCTGTAGCGGAAGAGGCCCAGCTGAAGGAAGAAGCTGTTGCCCGGGGCGAGGACCCCGACGAGTACGTCCTCATGCGCAGGCTGTCGCAGTTCGGCAGGCCACCGTGCATCGCCAATCCGTTGGCCAAGCTGCGGGAACTCGAGCGCAAGATAGCCCGCGGCGAGGCCACGCCGGAGGATCTGGCCGCGCTGGCCGAGATTACGGCCGCTCAGGCGGTCGCCGACGAGACTGCGTCGGGTGGGGACGAAGCTGCGGCGATTGCTACCTGCGTTTGACTGGGACCATCTCGATAGCGAAGTCGGGACAGAGGCGCTCACACAGCCGGCACGAGGTGCAGGCCTCGGGATCTGTCAGGGAAGGTCTCCCGTCATCGTCCGCGGTGATCGCCCTAGTCGGGCAGAAGCTGCTGCAGATGCCGCAGTGCTTGCAGCGCTCCAGCGAGAACCGGGGTATGGTCTTGCGGTCGGTCTTGTCGGCGGTCTCGCTCATGGCTACTCCATTGTAGCCTACGCTCGTCCGGCGGCGACGATGACGCCCGCGGTAAGAACGGCGCCGACGATCAACCCCGCAAGCACCTGGGGAACCGTGTGCCGGCGAAGGTAGATCCTCGACCAGCACACACCGGCGAGAACCGGCAAGAAGAGCAGGGCGGTCACCCCGAACTGCCAGATCATGAGCACCGTGGCGCCCGCGGCGCCGCCCGCGTGGAAGCTGATCTTCCATCGAGCAGTCACGATGGTCATTACGCTTCCGGTCACGAGTGCCGCGGCCAGTCCTACCCTGAGGCCGGCGGGCCCGTGCCCGACTATCACCAAGATCAGAGCCACAGCCGTGCAGACGAGGGAGACGAGGAGGGGGCGCAGGCGTTGTTCTCGCACCACCAGCTGGAAATCGGATACCGAGTGGGCCCGCATCCGCCTGGCAAGGTCCAGAGACGGCGCTCCGGTACAGAGTGCGGACGTCACCAGGGCCCATCCCAGCCCCGATACGGCCGACGTCGCGCCGGCAAAGCTCAGCGCCACGATGACGTAGGTGCCCACGAAGACGGGCTGGAAGAGGAGCGACAGCGCCTTGGCGAGTCGGTTCACCGGACGCGCCAAGTGTACATCGTGGCACTTCAGAGTCGGTCTCGCAGCCAGCGCGAGGTCTCCTTCGCCAAGGCAAAGCAGCCTTCGGCCACGCCAATGGGGAGCGAGCCCGTGCCGCACGCGGGCGACACGAAGGAGGCCGCCAACACCTCGTCGACGGTGGAGTCGCCGAGTCCAGCGAGAACCCCGGCAGCTTCGACCATCCCCCGGCCCACAGTCTCCGCAGTGAAAGTGAAGACGCGTTCGTCGTTGGGCACGACTCCCCAGGCCAGTAGGCCGCCCTCCGCCAGGAATACGACGACCGCGTCGCCGTGGCTGAGCAAGGAATCGAGATGATCGGCGGCGTCGAAGTTGAGCACGTCAAGAGGCAGTTGGATCACCCGTGCCCAGTCGGTGCCGCCGCAGACGTGGATGCCGGTAAGGCAGTCTAGCCCGCCCAGACACTCCTCCAGCGCGGGAAAGGCAGTGGCCTCGGGGATGGAGACGAAGGCCGAGCCGGCCTGGGTGAGCGACGGTTCGTCAACCATGATCAGGGGCACCGAAGCGGGTGACCAGCGCGCAAGAAGATCGGCCTGCCAGCGGGCTTTCGCCGAGAGCAACTTGGTGGAGATGTCGCGGAAGGTGTCGTCGTAGAATATGGCTCGACGGTCTTCGAAGGGTACGGTGAGTCCGAAAGAGACCGGGCCGGTAATCTGTCCCTTGACGAAAGGTGGAGGCGTCGGGATCGAGGTCAAGGCGCGGCCGAGGGTCGGCAGGGCGGCCGCGTGACTGGGCGAGACCGCGAAGGCTTCCAGGTCGCCGCCGTCGAGCTTCTCGAGGAATCCGCCGATCTCCTCGGCTGCCGCCTCGAGTTGCACGTACGTCCGCAGGCCGGGTTCGTCGACCACTATGCCCGGCAGCCCCTCGGTGAACTGAACGTACATATTCTCCAAGTAGGAACGGCGGGGCAACTGGGGCCAGGTGGGGATATCGGGAGTCCGTTCAAGCACCAGCCGCATCGCGTCGTCCGGATCGACGTGGGGCACTGAGCCGACCGCCATAGCCGCGCAGCGAGGCGGTGCCACTGTGCGCGTGGCCAGGCTCGGTTTGCGTAGTCCTCTCACGACGCCGGGCTCCTCTTCAGTAAGGCGGCGCGCGTGTTGTCGATGCGGACAGACACGCGCCGGGCGATGCTTGAGAGACCGTACCATGCGCATACTGTCCACAACCAGTTGCGTTCCCGGCGGAGGCCGGTGACCACCTGATGGCGCGCACGCTCTGCGGACCGCACATCGCCGTCGGTGGCCCCACGTCCTCCGAAGAAGACGGCCTGCGCGCGTTCGGCTATAGGGGAGAGGATGCCGGCCGCGGCGCTCCCGGCTACGACGGCAACCTCGTCGAGGGTGCTCGCGCCGGTGACGGGCAGACCCCACACGGCCAGATCGGCGCGCAGGAGGCGTACCGAAGCCGCAAGCCGGTTGACGGGGGTGCCTCGGTGCAGGTCCCGCTCGCGTACGCGCCGCCTCAGGGCCGGCCACGCCGCGAGGATCGTCGCAAGCGCCAACACTCCGGCGAACGGCCCGAGCACCCGCGAGGGCGACGAGACACGAACGGTCTTGGTGCCGGGGGTGTCGGCACCCTCGGGCACATTGTTGTGCACGCGGCCGCTGGTGGGCGCGGTGGTGACGTTGGTGTTCGACGTGCCGTCGAGGAAGGGATTGGTGAATCCCGGGCTGGTGGACGAAGCGCCCGCCAAGGGTAGCCGCCTTCCCGGAGTGGGGTCGAAGGGCTGCCAGCCTTGACCGGGGAAGTAGACCTCCACCCAGGAGTGCGCGTTGTTAGTGGTTACTTCGTAGGTCTGCTCATCGACCAGGCTGCCCCTGATGAAGCCCACAGCCACCCGGGAGGGGATGCCGTTGACCCGCAGCAAGAGCGCCATCGCGCCGGCGAAGTGCTGACAGTAGCCGGTGTGGGTGTCGAACAAGAACGCAGCGATGGGCGAAAAGAACCGAGAGTGCGGCACTTGAAGCGAGTAATGGAAGTTCTCCCGCAGGTACTGTTCGATGAGCAGGGTCTGTTCGTAGGGATCGGTGGCCTCGCCGACGATGGTCCGATTGAGCGAGTAGATGTCACGGAATTCGTCGTTCTCGTAGCGTGGACTCCAGGTCGCCTTCCACTCCTGTTCGAGTGACGGGTCCTTACGCACCGATTCTGCCGGGAACATGGGGAGCTTTAGGTAGGCGTCTTGGTAGTCCGACGGGTAGTCCCTCCCCAGGCCGACGAGCTGTTCCGGCCGCGCGCGGGGAATCACGGTGGTCGTTTCGTAACTCGTGGGCGGTTGAAGGGTCTGCGACGTGCTCAGGGCGCCGGTCTGGCTGGCCCAAACCGGGCTGGGGTTGTCGAACGTGAGACTGACCGGACGTCCCCCCGTGAACAAGTAGCTGGTGGTTACTCCGCTGAACTCGAATCTCACGATGACCTCGTCGCCCGGCGGCCTCGGCTCCGGTATGTTGATGGGTCGCGGGCCGACCCCGTAGGGCACTCGGTAGGTGAACGCAGCGTTGCTCGCCCACCCACTTCCCGTGAAGACCTCGAGGGTGGTGGCCCTCCAATAAGCGGGCAGCGGCGAGGTCACGCGCATCACGGGTTCGTTGTTCCCCGGATCGAGCAGACGGGGGTAGTTCTGTCTCCAGTTGAACACCGTGCCGCCCCCGCTGCCGGGTCCGAAGGGATCCCACTCTCTCCAATCCTGCCAGCCTTGACGCACGAGGCCGGGCTGGCTGGAGAGAACAGCCAGTGCCACCACGATGCCGATACCGCCCACCCCAAGGCCCGCGAGTGCATCTCGCAACCCCCAGCGGCGACGCGAGAGTCCTTGGGCCGTGACCAGTACGAGCACCGTGATCAGCAGGAAGATGCCGACAAGAAACCGGTCACCGGACGACGCGTCCACGGTGAGGCCCGCACCGAGCACCGCGAGGAGGATGCCGGCCCCCAGCAAGGGCCGCCGTCCGGCGAAGGTGAAGGTGGCCGCCACTCCCACGACCACAAACTCCCACGCCAGGATGAGCAGTCTGAGTCCGGGCACTCCGGCGAGCGTAAGAGGGAAGATATCGTTCGCGTAGGCGGCTATCCCGTACTGGAGTTCCCCGGCGTAGAAGCGATACTGAGCCTGCCATCCATCGATCTCAGGAGGGAGGGGGGCGGCAAGCCGGATCACGAAATACAGCCCTAGCGGTAGCAACACCAACGAGACCAATGAGAGACGACGGTGGATAAGGCCGGGTGCTGCCGCGATTACGGCGACAGCGGCCACAAGTACGAGGTCGCGCGCGATGGCCGGCTGCACAATGTGGCTCACGGCGATCGCAGTCGTTACGGCCAACCCGAGGAAGGCCGCAAAGTGCAGGAGTCTGCGGCCGATTCTCATCGTGCCGCCACACCGAGTTCGTTCGCGCTCAGGATCGCCTCCAGATCGTCGCCTTGGCTGACGGTCAGGCTGGGGACCCCGCTTGCCTGGAGGTGGAGCAGGAAGCCGCGTTCGCGAGGGCCGAGCGGTCGTGTCCGGCCCTGGGGAGCGAAGGAAGCGGCATTGACGAAGATCAAGAATACGGGGACGCCGCGTTCTGAGAGAGCGATCATCTCGTGCAGCGCAGGCGGCTCGAGGATGGGGGTGATGACCACCACCGCCAGTCCATGGGACAGGAGCGGTCGGTGTGTTCGCAGGCTCTCCGATACCGACTCATGCGCGTCGGACGCCGCTTCGGCCAGGGCCAGCTGGAGGTCGCGCCGGGTGTGTGCGCCCGCCTCGAACCTGCGCTCGTTGTCGGTCGAGCCGTGCCGAATCAGGGTGATGCCGAAGCCCTCTCTGAGCACGAAGTCACCGATGCTGCCGGCCGCGGCTACGGCTGTCTCGAAGGTATCGTCGGGCGGATCCCCCAGCTGGGCCGACCGCGTCCCATCGAGCACAAGTATCAGGTCGGTGCGGTTTGGTTCTTCCATCTCGCGCAGCATGAGCGCACCTGTCTTCGCGGTGCTCTTCCAGTCGATGTGGCTGAGGGGTTCTCCGGGCTGGTGCGGCCGTACGCCGCGCAGGTCCACCGCGCTGGCCGTGGGCGAAGGTCGAGATCGGCGGCCCGCTCCCAGTGATCCGCTGCCGAAGAAGACGCAACTGCGCAGCACGGCAATGCGGGGGAGTACGGTCACGTTGAGGTCGCCCCCCAGGAGGCGTCGGCGACGAGCCGCTCCCAGAGGGTCGGTGAACGTCACCTCCGCCGGGTCGACGATGAACACTCCTCGCCGGAGTGCCGGCAGATTCTCATATATGACGTGCCGTCCATGCGGCCGCACGGGGCTTACGTCCGCCGACAGGTTCAACCCCGCCAGGCTCGGCAGGGGTTGGACCACACGCAGAGGAGGGGTGGGTGAAAGTGAGGGGTTGTGGAGATGGAACCGTATCTCAGCAGAGTCGCCGGCGACCGGCTCGGGAGGGTACAGCGTCCTCTCAAGGTCCAGCCGAGCGCCGGAAAGTCGGACCATGAGAAGAGAGGCGATCACCAGCACGGCCAGGGCGATGGCGGCCACATAGAGCTCGTACGTGCCGACGACGCGGCCGCCTACGTAAGCGCCCCCCGCCACCAGCAACAAACCGAAACCTCGCAAGGTGGGCACAATAGCTCCCTACCCGGTGGGCACCGTCACGGTGTCAACCAGCCGTTGGATGACGCTCTCGGCCGTCTGTCCGTGCAGCCTGCCGTCGGGGGATAGGATGACCCTGTGAGAGAGGACCCGCACTGCTAGGTCTTTGAGGTCCTGCGGCACAACAAAGTCGCGCGCCCGCAAGAGGGCCAGCGCCTTTGCCGCCCGAAGCAGAGAGATACCCGCGCGCGGGCTCGCGCCCAGATACAGATGGGTCTCCTCGCGGGTGGCCGTGAGAAGATCGACCACGTAGCGCCGTACCGCGGGCGCCGTCTTCACCCGGGCGGCGGCGCCTATCATCGCCAGTACCTGCGCGGCGGTGACCACTGATCGCAGGTGGTCCAGCGGGTCACCGGATGTCTGGTCCGCCAGGAGGGAGGCTTCTTCATCGGGCGAGGGATAGCCCAGAGACAGCTTCATCATGAACCGGTCGAGCTGCGCCTCGGGAAGGGGGAATGTACCTTCGTACTCGATGGGATTCTGGGTGGCGATCACCATGAACGGGGGTTCGATGGGGCGCGTGACGGCGTCGACAGTGGCCTGGCGCTCCTGCATGCATTCAAGCAGGCTTGATTGCGTCTTTGGGGAGGCCCGGTTGATCTCGTCGGCCAGCACGACGTTCGCGAAGATGGGGCCGGGTCGAAACTCAAACTCGCTTGTCTTCTGATTGAAGATGTTCACCCCGGTGACGTCACTCGGCAGGAGGTCGGGGGTGAACTGCACCCGTGCGAAGTGGCAGTGGATCGAGAACGCGAGGGTCTTCGCCAGCATCGTCTTGCCGACTCCGGGGAAATCCTCGAGCATCACGTGGCCTCCCGCCAGGAGTGCGACCACACAGCTCTCTGCGACCTCTTGCTTGTCGCGGATGACCGTCCCCATATTGGCGACCACCCCGCGCGCGAGGCGCCCTACTTCGATGATGTCCGCCTCTCTCAGATCGAGCGGGGAGGCCTGCTCCGTCGAGTCATTCGGCATGCTCAACTCCTTGCCGTGGCCTTCGCGGCGATCTCAGCGCACGCTTGGATGGCGGCCTCGATGTCCGCCGGCACGGTGGCGTGCCCGATACTGAGACGCACAAGGCCTGTGTCCAGAGTACCGGCCACTCGGTGGGCGGCGGGAGCACAATGAAGCCCCGCTCGAGCCGCAATACCGAACGCGCGGTCGAGTACGAACGCGGCCTCGGTGGAGGCCAAGCCCCGGAACGCCAGCGAGACAACCGGGGCCGCAGGTTGTCCGGGACGCGGGCCATGGAGCTGGATGCCTTCCATCTCAGCAAGGGCACTCCGCAGGCGCTGCGCGTGGTTGTCTTCGCGGGCTCCGATCACCTCCACCCCCTGACTGAGCACCACACCGACCCCGGCTGCCAAACCCGCAATTCCTGGGGTGTTCGGTGTGCCCGCTTCGAAGCGGTCGGGCAACTCGTAGGGAGGGTCGGGTGAAGCAGAATCAGTGCCGGAGCCGCCCTCCACGAGGGTGTCGAGGGCGATGTCCGGACCGACGTAGAGCACGCCCACTCCCTGGGGACCCAGCAACCCTTTGTGTCCCGGCAGGGCGAGCAGATCGATGCACATGCCCTCGACGTCGATCGGGCGTGAGCCGGCGGTCTGCGACGCGTCGACGAGTAGCGGCACGCCGCGCTCGCGCAGTGCCGGCCCCACGTGCTCGATCGGCAGCAGTGTGCCGAGCACGTTCGAGGCGTGCGTGAGCGCGACGAGTCGGGTGTCGGAACGGAGCGCGGCCAGGATGTCGTCGGGGTCCGTGGTGCCGTCTGCCGAGCAGGGCACCTGCGTGATCTGTACGCCGCGGTCCTTGAGAGCTTCGAGGGGGCGGACGACCGCGTTGTGCTCCATCGACGAGGTGACCACGTGGCCCCCGCCCCCGAGCAGGCCCTTCAGGGCCAGGTTCAAAGCATGGGTCGCATTCAGGGTGAAGACGACGCGGGCTTCGTCCCGGATGCCGCACAGAGTGGCGATCGCCCGCCGGGCCCGCAGCAGCACCCGCCCCGCTTCGAGCGCGGTGTCGTACGCACCTCGGCCTGGGTTGGCGCAGATGGTGGTGAGCACGTGCTCCACCGCAGCTACCACTTCGGGTGGCTTGGGACACGAGGTGGCGGCGTTGTCGAGATATATCATGGGTTCGCTGGTGTCAATCACGGGCTCGGTACGGCCGATCACGGGCTCGGTAGGGCACAGCCGGCGGCCTGGGGGTCTCAGGGGCACAACGGCGTGTACGGGGATTGTACCAAGGCGTCGTGGCGGTCGTTGTGTACGCCGCGGAAGGCGGCCTATCTTCCTTGTTGTACCTTGGCCTTTTCGACAAGCGTCTTCAGGTCCTCCTGGAGTCTCCATGCCTGTGTGCCGCGGACAAGCACATCCTCCTCGATGTCGAGACCGAAGGTGTAGGTGGAACGGTCCTCCATCACGACTGTGAGCGAGGGGCCGATGTCTTCCTCGCTCCGGCGAAACGAAGCGGGGATCGCGGTCTCCTGTGCGTCCGTCAGCGCTGCAATCAGCGACGCGAACCCGGCCGAACCATGAGTCAGGAGGTAGCTCTGTATGCCGCTCGGAGTCTCCAGGGTCAGGCTGATGAACTTGGCGTCACCGAGCTTGTCGAAGTCCACGGGAGCAACTGCCTCTGTGAAGTCGTACGGCGACGTGATCACAGGACCGGATGGGACCGAGGATGCGGTAGACCCATGTGGGGTGGTGCCGTGGCGAGTGGCCAGCACGGCGGCAAACAAGATCGCTATGACGAGGAGTGTGCCCGCTCCGGCCCAGGCGAATGTGCGTCTCACCGGGGACTCTCTTGCGGCGCTCTCTGCTGACTGGTGGCCACACTCCACTCCTTGAAGTTCGGGTCCTTCCGCACTAGACTTGCGGCTCCGAATGACTTTGCGGGCCCCCGACGAAGAGCTTACTCCAGCGATTGAGCAGGCGCCAAGTGTCGGCTGAGCCGGCCGCCGCGGGGAGCGGCTCGGCAGGATGGTACCGCGGGCGGGCACTCGGTCCCCATGGCGGATCCGGCCTCGGCTTCGAGGTAGGAATCTCCGCGTTTCGGCCCGTTGCGTGTGGGCCTTCGTGGGCGCCGCCGGGATGGGGCGTTGTGTGGTTCTTGGCGCTGAAGGCGCCGGAAGGAGGAGTGGATGAGTGACCGTGGCCCGGCCTGCCGGCACGATGCTGACCGGCTGTACCGGCCGGTGGATCCCGGCCAGAGCTTCCCGGCTCTGGAGGAGCGCGTCCTAGCCTGGTGGAAAGAGCACCGCATCTTCGAGAAGAGCGTGGAGCTTCGTCAGGGCGGGCCCGAATGGGTGTTCTATGAAGGTCCCCCGACCGCCAACGGGAAGCCCGGCGCCCACCATGTGCTCGCCCGCATCTTCAAGGACATCTACCCTCGGTTCCGCACCATGCGGGGCAACTTTGTGGCCCGCAAGGCCGGGTGGGACTGTCACGGCCTGCCCGTGGAACTTGAGATAGAGAAGCGTCTGGGCATGAGCAGCAAGGATGACATCGAGGCCTACGGGATCGCCGAGTTCAACCGCTTGTGCAAGGAGTCGGTCACGGAGTATGTGGACGACTGGAAGCGTCTGACCGAGCGCATCGGATTCTGGATCGACCTCGACGACGCCTATTGGACCATGACCGATGACTATATCGAGTCGGAATGGTGGATCCTCGCGGAGTTCTGGAAGCAGGGTCTGCTCGACCAGGATTACAAGGTCGTGCCCTACTGTCCGCGGTGTGGGACGGCCCTGTCGTCGCACGAACTGGCCATGGGCTATAAGGACGTAACAGATCCCTCCATCTACGTACGCTTCCCGCTGATCACGGCGGGCGGAGCGTCCGAGGAACGCACCAGCCTGCTGGTCTGGACTACCACCCCATGGACGCTCGTCTCGAACGTGGCCGCCGCCGTGGGTGAGCGGGTTACCTACGCCAGAGCCCGCCTGAACGGAGAGAGTCTCATCCTGGCCGCCGACCTCGTGGGGAGTGTTCTTGGCCCCGAGGCCGAGGTGGAGGAGACGTTTCCCGGCCTCGAACTCCTCGGGCGCCGCTACGATCCCCCATTCAGTTTCGTCGCTCCAGGGAAGCCGGCGTGGCGGGTGGTCGCGGCCGGCTTCGTCAGCACCGACGAGGGCACGGGCATCGTGCACATTGCGCCGGCCTTCGGAGCAGACGACATGGCCGTCGGCCGGGCCAACGACCTGCCGATCGTCATGCCCGTCGACGGCGAGGTCAAGTTCACCGATCAAGTGCCGCCCTACGCCGGGCGGTTCGTCAAGGACGCCGACGAGAGTATCATCGCCGACCTTGACGCAGCGGGCATCCTCTTCTCCCGTCGGCCGTACGTGCACAGCTATCCGCACTGCTGGCGCTGCGATACGCCTCTCATCTATTACGCAAAGACGTCCTGGTATGTGCGGACCACCGCCCGTAAGGCCGATCTGCTCGCCTCCAACGAAGAAGTCAACTGGTATCCTGACCACATCAAGCACGGCCGCTTCGGCGACTGGCTGGAGAACAACATCGATTGGTCGCTTTCGCGTGAGCGCTACTGGGGCACGCCGCTCCCCGTATGGCAGTGTGCCCAGGGTCACGATCACTGCGTGGGGTCGCGCGCCGAATTGGCAGAGTTGTCCGGACGCGATCTGACGGGGATGGAGCTGCACCGGCCCTACGTGGACGAAATCCACTTCCCCTGTCCCACCTGCGGGGCGGAGGCGAAGAGGGTGCCGGAGGTGATCGACGCCTGGTTTGATTCGGGTTCCATGCCCGTGGCTCAGTGGCACCAGCCCTTCGAGAACGGGGAGGTTTTCGAGAGGCGGTTCCCGGCGGACTTCATCTGCGAGGCGATCGACCAGACCCGGGGATGGTTCTACAGTCTCATCGCGATCAGCGCGTTGCTCTACGGCCACTCGAGCTACCGCAACGTGGTCTGTTTGGGCCATATCCTCGACGCCGACGGGCGCAAGATGTCGAAGCGCCTCGGCAATATCGTCGACCCCTGGAGCATCCTCGCCACACAGGGAGCCGACGCTCTGCGCTGGTATCTCTTCACGGTGAGTTCCCCTTGGTTCGCCCGCCGTTTCAGCCCGGATGCCATCGACGAGGTCATCCGCAAGTTCATCCTCACTCTGTGGAACACCTACTCCTTCTACACGCTCTACGCCAACATCGACCGATTCGATCCGAGGGACCACGATGTCCCCGTCTCCGAGCGCACATTGCTGGATCGGTGGATCCTGGCCGAGCTTCACCTGTTGGTGCGCACCGTGACCGATGGACTCGAAAACTACGATGCATTCTCCACCGGACGGGCCATCAACGAGTTCGTGGACGAGCTGTCAAATTGGTACGTGCGCCGTTCCCGACGACGTTTTTGGAAGAGCGAGTCAGACACCGACAAGGTGGCCGCCTACCTCACGCTCTACGAGTGTCTGGTCACCCTGGCGCAACTGCTGGCTCCGTACATGCCGTTCATAGCGGAAGATCTGTATCAGAACCTCGCCGGCGAACGATATGCGGACGCCGTCGAGTCGGTGCATCTCGGTGATTGGCCCGAAGCCGACGCCGCGCTCATCGACGAAGACCTCAGCTTCCGGATGGGCGTTGCGCGCAAAGCGGTCAACCTAGGCCGGGCGGCCCGCATGGCCGCTCAGCTCAAAGTCCGCCAACCGCTGGCCACGGCCTTGGTAGCCTGCGATGCTCGGCAGCAGGCGGCCTTGGTGAGCCTGAGAGACGTGGTCACCGAGGAGCTGAACGTCAAGGAGCTCGCGTTCGTGGACTCGGCGACCGACCTGGTGAGCTTTCAGGTCAAGGCCAACTATCGCACGCTTGGACCCCGGTTCGGGAAGGCCATGCCGGAAGTCGCCGCTGCGGTGGCGGCTCTTGAGGGGGCCGACGTGGCCCGCCGGCTGGCCGCGGGTGAGTGGGTGAGGATCCTGGTTGGCGGCGCCGAGGAGGAACTCGGTGCCGACGATCTTGTGGTCGAGACCCGCCAGCGTGAGGGCTTCGCTGTGCAGGATGAGGCCGATCTTGTGGTGGGGCTGCTTACCACGCTCACGCCGGAACTCCGGCGAGAGGGTCTGGCGCGGGAGCTGGTGCATCACGTGCAGAACACGCGCAAAGCGGCCGGCTTCCGCATCGAGGATCGCATCAGGCTGGCGATCGAAGGCCCGGACGAGGTGCTTGCCATGCTGGCGGACTTTGCCGAGTGGGTCAAGCATGAGACGCTGAGCACCGATTTGACCGCGTCCCTGTCTGCGGGTGAAGACCTCGGCTCCGACAAGAGCCGGTCGGAAGCATACTCAGAATCGGTCAGCGTGAACGGCCTCGTGGTCCGAGTGGCCGTCGAACGGGTGGGGGAACACTCCTGAGTCACAGGGGCAAGTCGCTCAACGCAGCGACGAGGAGGAGACGATGAGGTCGTCAGAGCAAGAGCCTCTCGCTCAGGCTGTCGGGCTGGCGGCTCCGCAGGTTGGGGAGCGGGTGCTCGACCTAAGCGGCCGCGCCGGCATCATCGCGCTGCAGTTGGCGGCCACTGCGGCATCGGTAGAGGCCGTGCAGCCGGATGCCGACCTGGCGGCGGAGGGGCGTCGTCTGGCAGTAGCGATAGGCCGGGACAACATCTACTTTCACGCGGTACCGCTGCACAGCCTGCCGTTCGATCGGGGACAGTTCGATCTTGTGCTCTGTTGTCTGACGCTCGCGCAGGAGCCTAGGCCTGTTGCCGCCCTGACGGAGATGCGGAGGGTGCTTCGCTCCGGCGGGCGAGTGGTGGTGCAGGAGGTCACCGCTTTCGGCCATCCTTCGCTCGACCTCAAGGTGTGGGAGCTCGAGCGGAGGCGCAATCCTCGGCATCTGCTCTACTACACCGAGGACCAGTTCTATGCCCTTCTGGAGCTCGCTGGTCTCGAGTCTGAGACGACCGAGCATTCCGGCATGACCCAAGACTTCGACTACTGGGCCGACACCGGCAAGGTATCAGTGGAGGAGGCGGGGGCGCTCAAGCGGGTGTTCTTCAATCTGCCGTTGGCGGATCAGGATCGCCTCGACCTCGTGCTGGGCGACGACCGCATCTCGTTCACCTATCCTGTGACCACCGTGCTGGCCCGGGGCGGGTAGATGTGGCGCGCCCCGACGAGGACTCTTGGTCTCTCGCCGGAGCGCCCCGCCCGGACCGCAGCGGCTCGGTCTACGTGGTGGTCGTGGTCTGGGGTTTCAAGAGCGCGGCTTTGACGTCCTTCAAACGTTGCTGGTCTTCTCCGGTTGTCTTGGCGATGCCGGCGTCCAGGGTCTTGGTGCCGGCATCGGTGGCGCCTTGATTGAACTGGAGGGTGCCCAGATTGACGTAGGCTACGACCAGCAAGGGATCAGCCGCGATCGCCGCCTGATACTCTTTGATGGCGTCGGCTTCTCGGCCGGCGTCGCGCAAGACGTTTCCTAGGTTGTTGTGATAGACGGGCTCGTCCTTGACCTTGATCATCTGCTCATAGGTGGCGATCGCTTCGCTATAGCGCTGGGTCTGGTATTGCGCGATCGCCAGCTCCTGTAGGGCGGTGAGGTCGTTCGGGCTGGCTTTTGCCTTCTCTTGCAGGCCGGGTAGATCTTTCTCGTACTGGTCTTGGGATTTGCCACCCACCGGCACGGTCTGAATTATCGAGGTACCGGTGGATTCCGGCGCGGGTCGCGCCGCACCCGTCGTGGGTGTGCTCGACGGTTTCTGCAGACCGGTCACGATGGTCGTGCCCCCTGCAGCGCCCGCCACGGTCGTCGCGGTCCCGCCAGCGGCTGTGGTGGTCGAGTCGCCACCCTTGGTGTCGCTACATCCGGCCACGGTCAAGGCGAGCGCGACGGCCGCCGCCGTCGCAGCCACGGCCATCCTGCGTCCCCTGCGTTTGCGACCCCTCGATTCGTGTGTTGACATCATGCGTCTCCCTTCTCCCTTTCCAGGGGCACGTCCGGCACGAGTACCTGGAGCGCGCTCTTTTCGATGATCGCGATGGCCGGCAATGCGCCGGCGAGTTCTCCGTCGGTCTGGAACCAGACGGTGTCGCCCGCGTCGAGCGGACTGAGCGTGACCTTCGCCCCTCGCACGTAGGTCACTCCAGGATGACCGAGGTGAAGCTCCAGCGGCACGCCCATCCAGAAGAGCGCGTCGGCGGCGAGGTTTTGTCCGTGGTAGACGAGCACGTCGAGAAACCCGTCGGTCGGGTCGGCCTCGGTGGTGACTCCGAAGCGCCCTCCATAGAACCGCGAGTTGCCAACGACTGCGAACGTGGCTGGGAACGAGCGACCGTCGATGTTGACCTCGAAGTCCGGTTGGGGATAGCGGATCCGTGAGAGGACCCCGGTGGACACGAATGCCAGGCGTCCAAACCGGCGCTTTGCGAGCGGGTCGAGTTTCTGGACGGTCATCGCATCGATGCCGGCGCCCAGCATCAGCGCGAAACGTCGTCCGTTGGCGATCCCCAAGTCGAGAGGCAACGTGTGGCCCGCCATGATCACGTTGCACGCACGATTCATGTCGAAGGGGATGCTGAGTTCGAGCGCGAGCACGTTGACGGTACCCGCCGGTAGTATGCCCAGCGGTATGTCGGTCCCGGCCAGACCATTGACCACTTCGTTCACCGTACCGTCGCCTCCCACCGCGACGACCGTGTCGACATCGTGCGCCAACTCCTGGGTCATGTCGGCCGCTTCGCGAGGCGCCGACGTTTCGAGCAAGGTCACGTCGATGCCCTCAGAGGTCAGGCGCGACTGGACGCGCACCGCGACTGCGGCGGCCTTACCGCCTCCGGCCATCGGATTGCACACGAGGCCCACGCGCATCACTCGGCGTCCGCCGGTTCCGCTCCGCCGGCTCCCCGCGTATCCAGCGGGCGCCGTCCGACGATCGCCCGCCCGCCCGCCGGGCCGGGCGCCAGGCACGCGTAGCTCTGGAACCCCGCCAGCAACACCGCGCGGACGGCCGCCTCGAGATCTCGGCCCACCTCGGCCGGTGCGTGAGCGTCGGAGCCGTAGGTGATCGCGACGCCGTTCCTCCGCAAGATCTCCAGGATCTGAGCCGACGGGTAGATCTCAGCCACAGGCTTGTACAATCCCGAGGTGTTGACCTCGGCTACGACGCGCTGTTCAGCCATCCGCCGAGCGACGCGCTCGATCTCCGGCTCCAGAGTGTCCACTGGGTGATGGCCGAACTTCTTGACCAAGTCGAGATGTCCGAGGATGGTGAAGGCGCCGCACCCGGCGGCTTCCTCGAGCCGGGCGTAGTACGCTCGGAAGATATCGTCCACGTCGCGATCGTCGAAACCGCCGACCTGGCTGGGGTCGTCGAAACCCCATCCGTCGAGGAAGTGCACCGATCCGATCACGTAGTCGAACGGGTACGTCTGCAGCAACTCGACCACATCTCGGATGGTGTCGCGGCGATAGTCGGCCTCGATTCCCAGGTAGACGTAGCCGGGGTGGCGGGCCTTGAGTTCCTGCACCTCGGCCACGTAGACAGGGAGGTCACTCAGGCTCATCGTCACGCCGGGGTCGGTCGCGTGCAGCAGCGGCAGATGATCGCTGATGCCGATCCCGGACAGACCGCGTGCGCGCGCCGCCTCGACGTAGTCGGCCGCCGAACCGACGGCGTGACCGCATCGCGCCGTATGCGTGTGGTAATCCGGTAGGCTGAGGCTGGGTGTGATGGCGGGTGCACTCATTGGCTGATCCGATGAACGTCTGATCAGAAGATGTGCAGCCGGTCGAGGGGCCAATAGATCATGAAGACTTCCCCCTTGACGGAATCTCGGGCGAGGAAGTCCCATTCGTGCGAATCCATCGAGTTGTTTCGGTTGTCACCCAGCACGAACAGGCTGCGGGGAGGGACTGTCACCGGGCCGTATTGGTAACGCGGCACCGCTGCGCCCGCCACGTTGTAGGGCGAACCGTTGACCAGCACGGTGCCCGAGCGCACCTCGACGGTGTCCCCGGGCAGGCCGACCACGCGCTTGACGAAGGGTACGTCGGAGTGGAGAAAGGCCGGAGGATCGAACACTATGATGTCGCCCTGTCGAACGTCGCGTACATGGTAGATGAAGCGGTTGCTCAGCACCCGGTCGTGGGGAAGGATAGCGGGGTCCATGGAGGCCGTGGGGATCTCATAAGGCTTGGCGACGGTGGCCTGGATTGTTAGCGCCAGTACGACGGCCAAGCCCAGCGGCAGCACGATCTCACGGAGGACGAAACGGACACTCCGGGCAAGACTCATCGCTCGGCCTCGTTTGGTGAACCGCTGTCGAGCAGCAGCGTGAAGGGCCCGTCGTTCACCAGCGACACTTCCATGTGGGCGCCGAAGCGACCGGCAGCTGTCGGCACGCCGGAGGCCACGAGGGCCTGGCGGAAGGTGCCCACCAGTTCGTCGGCTAGATGCGGATCGGCCGCGTCGGTGAAGGAAGGCCGGCGGCCCTTGCGGGTGTCGGCGTACAAGGTGAACTGGCTCACCACCAAGGCGGCGCCCCCCACGTCCAAAAGCGAGAGGTTGGTCTTCTCGTCCGCGTCTTCGAAGATGCGGAGCACGGCCGTCCTCTCGGCCAGGGCGCGGGCGACGTCGGGCGTGTCACCGTGACCCACGCCCAGCAGGACCAGAAGCCCGTGACCGATCCGACCGATCGTCTCGCCTTCCACGGTCACTGCAGCCTCCCTGACGCGCTGGATGACCGCTCTCATGCGCCGCCGCCGGTGTCCGTGGCAACGCGCACGAGCGAGCCCGTCCATCCGCCTTCGGGACGCAGGCTCTCGGGTCGCACATACACGAACCGGTTGATCAGTCGGTCGTCTGCTTCCACCAGCACCTCGATATAGTTTCCGGTGAGCGCCGCCAGGCGTCCGTCGGATGATCGTTGCTTCAAGAGCAGCGCATGCAGCTCGCTGCCTCGGAAACCGTCTTCAAAGACCCGCCGTTTCTTGGCTCCAAGTGCGCGCAGGCGAGAACTCCGGTCTTCGATGACCTCGGGCGGAACCTTCGACGCCATCTGCGACGCGCGGGTTCCCGGTCGGTCGCTGTAGGCGAAGACGTGGAGGTACGTTAGGGGCAGACCCGCCACCAGCGCCAAGGTCTCCTGGAAGTGGTCTTCAGTCTCGCCGGGAAAGCCCACGATCACGTCGGCGCCGATGGCGGCATCAGGGAAGGTCCGTCTCATGGCCCGTACCCGCTGGGCATACTGCTCCGCGTCGTAGGGTCGGTTCATGCGACGCAAGATCTCGGATGAACCGCTCTGGAGGGGCACGTGGAAATGGTGGGCGAATCGATCGGCGTGCGTCCGCATGACGGCCAGCACGTCGTCGTCGATCTCCATCGGTTCGGTGGAACTCAGGCGGTAGAGCGGCACCGCGCCGTTGGTGGCAAGGATCGCGAGAAGATCCGCGAGACCACCCTCTCCCGTATCGCGTCCCCATGAGCCCACGTGTATGCCGGTGAGAACCACCTCCTGATACCCCTGGTCGGCCAAAAGGCGCATTTGAGCGAGCACTTCGGTGGCGGGCATGCTCCGGGAGCGGCCGCGGGCCGTGGGGATCACGCAGTAGCTGCAGGAAGAGTCGCACCCGTTTTGGACCTTGAGGAACGCCCGTGTGTAACCGGAGAAATGGGTGAAGAAGTCGCCTTCGAAGACCGGAGCGTCTGCGTAGGGGGTGACCGTTACACACGGCCGATCGCCGCGGTCGGCGGTTCCGCAGGGGGAGCCGGGGTCGTGCGGCAGCCCGGTGCGCAGGGTTGTTGTGGAAATGTGTTCCAGATGCTCGGCCAGCCGATACTTATCCCGGTTGCCCAGCACGAGTGCCACGCCGGGGATAGCGGCCGCCTTTTCAGGGGCCACCTGCGCGTAGCAGCCTGTAACCACCACCCGACTGCCGGGGTCACGCCGCATCGCGCGCCGGATCTCATGACGGCAGGTGCGGTCGGTCTTCGCGGTGACCGTGCACGTGTTGATAATGCGGTATGCGGCCGATTCTTGCCAGGGCATCACTCGGTAGCCTCTGGCGGTCAAAGCCTCTTCCATCTGGGCCGTCTCACACTGGTTGAGCCTGCAGCCCAGAGTGCGAAAGGCCACCGTCCGTTCAGGGCCGAGACGCCGGCCGCTCTCAGGCCCTACTGCCTCCGCGCCGATCACACCCGGGCTAGTTTTGAATCGACACGGGTGTGCCGAAGGCTATGTATTGGGAGAGATCGAGGATGTCCTCGTTATGCAGCCGGATACAGCCGTGGCTGATGTTCTGGCCGATGGTAGAAGGATCGTCGGTGCCGTGAATGCCGATTTGACCACCGTCGGGCCAGTTCGTCAGCTTTTCGGAGAAGCCGCTTACCATCATCACCAACGCGCCGTACACGCTCTTCTTCGGTATCACCTTGATGGTTATGTAGTAGTCGCCGGGTGGCGTTGGGGTGTCACCGGTACCCACCCCGATGGGGTACGAGGATTTCTTCTGGCCCCGCTCGTAGAGGTCCAGTCGGTGTTCGGAGAGATCGATGCGGATGTCGTAGTCGATCGCGGCGATGGTGACGTCGGAGGCCTTCACCCAACCGGTGCTGCCGTTCGGGCGGATAGGCAGACGGATCTGATACCAGGTCCGACCTTTGTCATCTACCCCTTCGCCGACGACCAGAAAGGTGGACGAAATCTGTTTCGTCCCGGCCTGCGGGAATGCCAGCTGTATCTGCGACTCCGGAGGCATGTGGTCGTAGATCAGCAGTTCACCGACAGCCGCCGAAGCGGTGAGGGACCCTCCGGCAGCTACAGCCTGCTGATATGCCGTGAGGTGGGGCCGAGTATCGACGCTTGCCGCCGAGCCTATCGCGGGAACGAGAGACGTCTCGCCGGCATCGGCGAGTGGGGCGTGAGAATCCACCGGGTCGTTTCGGAGGATGGTCAGACCCATGATGAGTAGCAGAAGGGCCGCGCCAAGGCTGATCTTTGCTGTGGTGCGCAGAACGCCGACGAGGGCGCCTTCATTGCGTGACCGGCTGGGTGCTGGGGGAGTGGAAGTCATTGAGTGTGCTGCATCCCTGGTGGTTCGCGAGATGGTAACACACCCGAACGACGAAGGGCGCCCGGAGGCGCCCTTCGTATGGGTCGCGGCAGATGCACGCCGCGGGCTTTCAGAGGCTAGCCCGTCGGGTTGACGTCGTCCGTGCCCAGGGTGGTTGTCGTAGTCGGCGCCACGGTCGTCGTGGTCTGACCAGCGGTCGTCGTGGTCTGACCAGCGGTGGTGGTCGTCTGACCAGCGGTCGTCGTGGTCTGACCAGCGGTGGTGGTCGTCTGACCAGCGGTGGTGGTCGTCTGACCCGCCGTGGTCGTCGTCGACGAAGCTACGGTGGTTGTGGTCACCACCTGGTTGTGGCAGCCGGTCGCATTGCAGCTCTGTCCCGCGTTCTGGACGTGGAAATTGGCCAGCGTATTGGCGCCACCGTGGCACCCGGCACATTTGCCTGCGTCGGCAGTGCCTTCACCGGGCCCACCGGTGTGGCAGGCGCTGCAGTTGCTGGACACGTTGGTCGCGTGCGCCGGGACGTTATGCGGCCACAGGGCTCCGGCGTTGGGGCCGTGGCAGCCGTTGCAGCCGGCGTTGAACGTAGCCACGCCGCCCGTGGGGAACGCACCCGCCTGGTTGCTATCGAGCCCGACGGCTACGAACACGGCCAGGGCTACGATCACCAGTGCGATGACGAGAATCGATATCTTTTTCATTGTCACCTCCCTCCCTCTTCCCTTGCTCGAATTCAATGGCAGTTCGATGACTCCTGTATGCTCGGAGTCGGACACCCAGGGCGCCCGCTGTCGGCTCAGCCTGCGGCCGATGCCGTTCAGTCTTTCAATCATACCCAGTAATGCGACCGGACTGCAACACCCTTAGCTTGGCGTTCGACCAGTAGAATCCTTCTGGCGAAGGTCCAAAGGCCTTCCGGCGACCGGTATCACGTGCCCGTGGTAGCATTAGCGCGCAGGTCCGCCCCGTCCCTCTCCCCGCGACCACGAGCGTGATAGAGACAGCTTCGCACCCCACCGAGAGCAGGCCTTCTTCGCCCACGGAGCCATGGCGACGCCGCTTCGTGCCCCCCATCTTGAGGCGGGAGCGCCTGGCGGGTCAGGTGGTGCGTTTCGGTATGGTCGGGGTCTTGAACACGCTCGTCGACTTTAGCGCGTTCAACCTCCTGGTGTTCGTGTTTGGTGTGCCGGCGCTCGTTGCGTACCCGTTCTCCGTCGCCGCCGGCATCATCAACAGCTTTCTCTGGAACAAGCACTGGACCTTCAGCGCCGGAGGGTCGGCGGCATGGCGGCGAGAGGCGGTCGTGTTCCTGGGGGTAAGCGTGAGTGGCATGCTCATCAACTGGGCGGGATTCGCCGTACTGCATCTACTTTTCGGATCGAGTTCCGCGCTCGCCCTCAATCTGGAGAAGCTGGCGGCTTCGCTCGTCTCCATGGTATGGAACTTCTTGGGCTACCGTTTCTTCGCCTTCCAGGCGCACCGCCCGCGGGGGGTCGTGTGAGCCCGTTGGGTGACATGACCGCCGTCGGGCACACCGTGGTTGGGCTCCCGAGCGCATGATCGGCGGCGCGGCGGCACCCCGGATCTCCGTCGTTATCCCGGTCCACAACGAAGCCGAGATCCTCGAGGCCGAGGTCGGCGAAGTCGTTGCCGGCTTGGAGACCCGCGGATTGGACTATGAGCTTCTCATATGCGAGAACGGCAGTCTCGACGCCACGCCCGCCCTGGCCGACTCGCTTGCCGCCGTGAGCCCGCATATCCGCGTTCTGCGCTCGCCGATCGCCGACTATGGAGCCGCCATGCGGTTGGGGATGGCTCGAGCACGTGGGGACGTCATCGTGAATTTCGACATCGACTATCATGACGTCGATTTCGCCGTCCGAGCCGCCGCGCTTACCGACCGATACGGCATCGTGGTGGGCAGCAAAATCATGGCCGGGTCGGACGACCGCCGTTCAATCGCGCGCCGACTCGTGAGCCGCGTGTTCATCTTGGTTCTGCGCGTGCTGTTCGATCGGCATATCGACGATACCCACGGCGTCAAAGTGTTTCGACGCGATGTCGTGCAGACGTACCTGCCGCGGGTCGTCATGGAGCAAGACCTGTTCGACACTGAATTGGTGGTGCGCGCCCGCCGGGGCGGGGTTGCCGTCACCGCGTTGCCGGTCTGTTGTGAAGAGAAGCGCGCTGCTCGTTCGAGTATCGCGAGCCGTATCCCCCGGAGTGTGCTCGGATTGCTGCGTCTTCGGGTGATCTTGTGGAAGGAGGCTCTGCGTGGAGCTTGACGATCCGACCGGCACGCCCGACGTGCCCGAGGTGACGGCGGAACCGCCATGGACGCCGCCGCCGCCGGAATCTGCTGAAGCGCAGGCGATAGTGGCAGCGACGCAACTGGAGGTCGGCGGAGCCGATCATCCGGCCTCGGAGGTGCCGCCGACCGAGGGCGGTTGGTCGCAGTGGCCGTGGGGCCTCCTGTCGACTGCCGCCGTCTTCTTGGCGGTCTACGCCACGCTCTTCTACTTCTACCGGCCCAACCTTCTCTTCAGTCTGACCACGACCGCAGGGGGCGATACCGGCGCGCATCACTACCCGGCGATCTACATGATCAAAGAGCTGCTGCCACATTTCCGACTGACCGGATGGGCACCGGGTTGGTACGCGGGCATGCCCATGCTCACCTTCTACTTCCCGTTCCCGTTCCTGCTGATCGCTATCTTGAACTTCGTGCTGCCCTACGAACTCGGATTCAAGCTGATCACGGCACTCGGGGTGTTCCTCCTGCCGGTGACGGCATACGCGTACGGACGCCTCATGCGGATCCGCCCGCCGTTTCCTCAATTGGCCGCGGCCGGGGCGGTGGGTTTCTTGTTGATGGAGAGCTTCTCCATCTACGGGGGCAACATCCTCAGCACGCTGGCAGGCGAGTTCGGTTTCTCACTGAGCTTCGCTTTGGTGTGGTTGTTCTTGGGCACGCTGAATCGCGGCCTCGAGAGGGACCGCTACGACTGGCTCTTCGCCGTCAACGGGCTGATCCTGATGTGTCTGGTGCTGTCGCACATCGTGACCACGATCGCGCTCGTGGCCATCGCGCCGGGTCTGCTGTTGATCCATCGCCGACCACGGGCCGTGTTGTATATGGTCGCCGTGTTCTTTTTGGGCTTCTGTCTCACCGCGTTCTGGGGGCTCCCGTTCTTGGACAAGCTGCCGTGGACGGCCCATATGGCCTGGAACCAGCTCAATACGCTCAAAGACCTGATGCCTGTCGACCTGCGGCCGGCGGCCGCTATCGGTGTCCTGGGTATGGCCTACGCACTGGCGCGACGGGAGAGCAGGATGCTCCCCTTGCTATGGACCACCGTCTCCATGGTCGTGCTCTTCTACATACTCCCCGATGGACGGCTGTGGAACGCCCGGCTGCTCCCCTTCGTGTATTTCTCCACGTTCTTGTGGGCGGCATACGGTGTCACGTGGCTCCTACGGCCGTTCCTCGTCGTGGCAGGAGACCTGCTGGCTCTGCCCGCCCGGGTGTCCCGCTGGCTCTACGCGCCCATGTGGGCGATCGTCGTGGGTGCTGTCGTCATTACGGCGAGCACGACCGCGGCCGGGTGGATCAAGTGGAACTACTCCGGGTACGAGGGCAAGCCGGCGTGGCCCGCCTACAAGCAGATCAACGACTTCATCGACACGCTGCCACCCGGCCGGGTGATGGTGGAGCACTCCGACAAGATAGACAAGTTCGGCACGCCTCGGGCCTTCGAGATCATCCCCTACTGGACCGACCAACCCACGATGGAGGGGACTCTCATGGAGGCATCCTTCACCGCTCCCTTCCATTTCATCAACCAGGCGGAGCTCTCGGTGCAGGCCAGCAACGCCATCGTCGGGGTCGATTATCCCGGCCGCGACACCAAGCGGGGGCTTACCCACCTGCAGCTGATGAACATCCCGTATCTGATGACGATCACGCCGGAAGTGACCCAGGAAGTGACGGCGGACCCCCGTGCGGATCTGCTGGCCAAGATCGACGACATCAGCATCTTCCGCATCTCGGGCACGACCGGCTACGTGGAAGTCATGAAGAACAAGCCGGTCAGACTCGCCACTGACAACTGGCGCGACAATGCCGTTCGTTGGTACAAGGACGAACCGTCTCTCCAGGTTCCCATCATCTGGGATCGCGGCGAGCCCGCGCTCTCGCAGTTCACCTCCATAGGGCCTGACGAGGTCGTCAACCCCCCGGTGGAACCCATCAACACCGAGGGCGAGGTGGTGATGGAGCAACTCGACAATGAGAAGTTGACCTTCGAGACCACCGCCATCGGCGTGCCGCACTGGATCAAGGTGTCGTACTTCCCCAATTGGAAGGTGGAAGGAGCCGATGGTCCTTTCGTGGCCTCACCCTCGTTCATGATGGTGATCCCGCGCCAGCGCGAGGTGACGCTCACCTACGGCCGGACCGCCTCCAATTGGGTGGGGCAAGGGCTCACCCTTCTTGGGTGGATCGTCGTCGCAGCGATTCTGGGGCGCCATCTCCTCTTGTGGCGGCGCCGGCGGGCCGCTACGGCACCGGTTCCAGTCGGTCCGTGAGGGCCAGGGCGGCGTCACGGGGCAAGTTGGTCGTGAGCAGCATCGCCACTCCCTCCTCCTGCCAGCGCAGCGAGACCAGCGGGTTCATCACGGTCAGCGTGCCCGCCTGCCCGCGGATGGTGGTGAACTGGGCACCCGATAGAGTCGGTGACGTGGTCGCCTTCTCCTGGGTGATGGTGGCGTAGTCGGTACCACGGACGTAACTCACGGCGGCGAACGAACCTTCGCCCCGCGCCTCTGTGTCGACTGCCGCGAGCTTCCAGCCCGGAGCCTTGAGACCCAGGATCGTGAACCCTGCGGAGGCCGCGATATGCGCCAGACGGCCGCCGAGTGCGGCCGGCGCACTAGTCGTGAGCGTCACGGCCGGAAACCCACTGCCCGCGGCCGCAGTTGATGTCGGGGACATTCCGGCGGAGTCCGTGGCCGGGGAGGCTGCGTCGCCGCCCGCAGGGGCGTCGACGGATGAGCCTGCACTCGCCTTCGTTTGATCGGCGACGCTGTCGGGCGGCAGGGCCAGCTGACTGAAGGAATACAGCGCGGCGCCCAGGATCACACAGGTCACGCCCGAGAGCAGGAGCACGCTGGGTCGCACACGACGCCCCTTATTCGCCGCATAACGCTTCGCCGCCCGCGGACCCTCATTCGGCAGGACTGGGGCGACGGCGTCTGAGACCGGTGGCAGTGGTGCTCCGGCGGAATCGCGAGTTGGACCGGGGGCGCCTCGAGGCGGCATGGGCCGCTTGGCCGTGACGCGCAGCACGACGCTGAGGAGCAGAATTACTACGCCGACCAGTGGCAGCAGTCGGGTCCGGAAGCGACCCATGTCAGTCGCCGGTGAACGCGCTCCGCGTGACGTCCAGCCAGACCCTCCGCGTGCGAGGTCCATCGAACTCGGCCAGGTACACGTGCTGCCACGTGCCCATATTCACCGCGCCGCCCCGGACCGGCACTGCGGTGTGGTTGCCGACGATCGTCGTCTTCACATGGGCGTCGGAATTGCCCTCGTGGTGGAGGTAGCCCGCGTCTTTGGGAACCAGCCGGGCGAAGGTAGCCTCGATGTCGCGCCGAACCGAAGGGTCGGCGCCTTCGTTGACCGTGACGCCCGCGGTGGTGTGCGGAACGAAGATGTGGCACACGCCGTCGCCTTTGAAACCGGCGGCGTCCAGCGACTCCTGGATGAGGGCTGTGATGTCGACCAGGACGTCTCGCGCCTGGGTGGTCACGGTGAACTCGAGCATGTCAACCGCCCTCGCGCACGGGGCGCGATCGAGAGTATGAGGTGGAGGTAAGGGGACTCGAACCCCTGGCCTTCGCATTGCGAACGCGACGCTCTCCCAACTGAGCTATACCCCCACGTCTAACCGGCAAGAGAGTATATATAGCCTATCGAGGAGCCGCCTGCAAGGGCGCGCCACTTCGGCCTAACCGCGGTACAACAGGCCGGTGACCACGAGCGAGGTGGCGTTCATCGTGGCGTGAGCCGCGACCGAGGCCCACAACGACCCTGTTCGCCAGAACAACCACGAAAAGGCGAGGCCCATGATGAAGATGGGCACATACAAATACGGCCACACGTGGGCGAGTGCGAATACCGCCGAGGTGACCACGGCGGCCGGCCAGAATCCCCATCGCCGGGCGAGTCCCTGTAGAAGGAAACCCCTGAACAGCAGCTCTTCGCCCAGTGGAGCGGCTACCAAGACCAGCGCCACCATCAGGAATACCTGCGGGGCTTGATGGCCGAAGACGAAAAGATCCTGCGTGCGGGGAAGGTGGACGAACGACCTCACGACCAGGTTCGCGCCCAAGACGACCCCTGCCAGGAGGCCCAGGAGGGCACCCAGACTGCGGCAGTCGACCGGGCGGAAGCCAAGGACCGACCAGGTGGCTCCATGCCGGCGGATGCCCACGATCCAGATGCTCGCGAACACGAGTCCGTACAGCAGTAGTACCTGCGTGAAGAAGGTGAGAGACGCGTCGCTCACGTATCTGGTCACAGGGGTGTTGAAGCCGGCAACGCCCACCGGTACGAGCAGTGCCTGGCCGAAGATCGCCACCGCGCCGACGAACCCCATGTCGAGCCATCCCCACGGCACCGTGCCGAACCCACGCCGCTCTCCGGGGGAAAGCGTCTCCCCGGGTTCGGGGTCGAGAAGCTGACGGACCAGTGATGGTTCCTCGGTCAGGCCGCGCCTTCCTCTTCCATAAGCCGTCGGTACTCCGCGAAGGCGTCGAGTGCCTTCTGGGCCTCTTCCTCATTGAGCACGGTGATGGCGAATCCCGCGTGCACCAAGGCGTATTGGCCGACCTGCGATCCGGGGCAGAGCATCAGCGATATCTCGCGGCGCACGCCGTCGAGGTCGATGATCCCCCTGGTGTCCTCGATGCTGACGATCCGCGCCGGGACGGCTAGGCACACGTCGTCAGGCTTCCTTCTTGGGTGAGCGGTCGCGCAGGAATGGCTCGAGGAGGTCGATCGGCAGCGGGAAGATGACCGTGGAGTTCTTCTCGGCGCCGATCTCGACGAGCGTCTGCAGGTAGCGCAGTTGTATGGACGTAGGTGTGGTGTCGAGCACCTCGGCGGCCTGGGAGAGCTTTTCTGATGCTTGGAACTCGCCTTCGGCGGCGATGACCTTGGCCCGTCGCTCCCGTTCGGCCTCGGCCTGGCGCGCCATGGCCCGCTGCATGCCCTGGGGGATCTCCACGTCCTTGATCTCGACGATGGATACCTTGATGCCCCAGGGGTCGGTCTGCTCGTCGATGATCTCCTGCAGGCGCATGTTGAGCTTCTCGCGCTCGGTCAGTAGGTGGTCGAGGTCGGCCTGGCCGAGGACGCTCCGCAGGGTGGTCTGGGCTATCTGCGAAGTGGCGAGAATGAAGTTCTGCACCTCGATCACGGACTTGTTCGGATCGAGCACGCGGAAGTAGACCACGGCGTTCACCTTGACGGGCACGTTGTCCTTGGTGATGGCTTCCTGTGGAGGCACGTCCATCGTGACCGTCCGTAGATCGACCCGGGTCATCTTGTCGACGATGGGGATAAGCAGGAAGAGCCCCGGTCCTTTGGCTCCGATCACGCGCCCCAGGCGGAATATCACTCCCCGCTGATATTCGGGCACCACCTTGATGGCCGAGGAGAGGATGAAGATCACCAGCAACACCAGTGCAGCGAGTACGATCAAGGATGTCAGACCCGACATGATGCCTCCCTATTCCGGAGTCTCGGTTCTTCTGTCGCCGGACCCGTTGTCGCCGGCATTCCCGGCCGCCGTCTGCCGCCGCACGTGCAACTCGAGACCGTCCATGCCGACCACCTCTACCGCGTCGCCGGAACCTACAAACCCGCCTTCGGCTCGGGCCTTCCACAACTCTCCGTGAACCAGGACCTCCCCCGAAGGGTCGAGCCGTGTCCTGGCCACTCCTACCTCGCCGGTCATGCCCTCGCGGCCGGTCGTCGCCGGTCTTCGGCGGGCCCGGGCTACGGCTGAGACGACGACGAAGAAGAAGGCGAGGGAGAGTGCCGCTGCCACACCGATGACCACCCAGTTGACGCGTCCGAACGAGCCGGGAGCGTCGAACAGGAGAAGACCTCCCAAGATCAATGCGACCGTGCCGGCAAACCCCAGGGCCCCATGGCTCTGGATCTTTACTTCCGCCACGTAGAGTACCATCGCCACGACGATCAGGGCGAGGCCGACGTAGCTGACCGGCAGCACCTGCATGGCATAGAGGGCGACGAGGAGGGAGATGGCTCCTGCCACTCCCGAGATCCCCAATCCGGGACTCTGGAACTCGAAGATCAGGCCGTAGATGCCGAGTAGAAGAAGGATGAACGCTATGTTTGGATCGACGATGGCATGGAGCAGGCGGTCGCGCCAACTCATGGGCACCTGCACCACCGGCGCATCTGCGGTTTGAAGGGTGACGCCTTTCGGGATCGTCGTGTAGCCGTCCAGTTGGCGGAGGAGATCGTTGAGGTCGACTGCCACGAACTCGATGACGTCGGCGGCCTTCGCCTCGTCGGCCGTGAGTGAGACCGACTCACGCACGGCGCGCTCGGTCCATGTCGCATTGCGTTCGTGCGTCGTGGCCAGGCCTTCCATATAGGCGGCGGCATCGTTGGTGACTTTGGCTTCCATTGTGGCGTCCATGTCACCGTTCAGCGCCACCGGGTGGGCGGAGCCAAGGTTCGTCTGGGGAGCCATGGCCGCGACATCTGACCCCATCATGATGTAGACACCAGCCGAGGCGGCGCGGGCGCCCTGCGGGTAGACGTAGACCACGACCGGCACCGACGAAGCGATCTCCGCTTGGATGATCTGGCGCATCGAGGTGTCAAGGCCACCGGGAGTGTCCATCTCGATGACCACCGCTCCGGCCCCGCCCGCCTGGGCGTCGTGGATCACGTTCTCCAGGTAGGCGGCCATGGGTGGAGTGATGGCCCCGTCCGCCTTGGCCACCCACACGGGGGCGGGCGCGGCGATCGCGTGGGACGGCGTGACGGCCGCCGGACCGAGCAGCACGGCCAGCGCCGCCGCTAGTCCCAGAATGAGGCGCACGAACACTGCGGCGGATGCCTGCGGGCTCGTCGGCCGCACGTTCGTCTACCGCGTGAAGGTCGCGGGGCTGGGGTGGCCTCCATGCGCGACGACGCGCCGCAATGCGGTGCGGGCCTCGGTCATCGCCGGCACCAGACCTCGCAGATCGGCCCGCATGAGCGACATATCTCCGTCGACACGTACCGCCTGGAACCCGCTGCCTTCCAGGAACTCCATGCCGAACACGTTGCGCACGCCGCAGAGATGCCGGCTGCCGAGCGGTCGTGCATACGCGTACACCTCGTGCACTCGTCGCCGGCGCAGGTGGCCCATGGCGTGATGCAGAAGCTGCCGTGCCTCCCTGGCCGGCCGTCCCACTCGTCCGCGCAGACAGTATATGAGTACGGCATCATCCGGGGGTGGACCGAGGGGCAGACAGTGCGGCCGCGACAGTGCACGTACGGGGGCGAACTGGACGGCGGCCACGGTCTCCCGTCCGTTCATGGCGACGAGACCCACGCTACCCCAGGTGCGCTCGAGGGAGGACATCCAATCGAGTCGTCGCTGCAGGACGACACTCGCGTCTGCCCCCTGGGTGCTCTGCCACCAGAGGCAGTCGGGACACGGATGCGGGAGAAGTCCCTGCGACGCCGGTATCACTTCCACATAGGTGGACATCGCGTTCCGTTCTCAGCCGATTCCTACGCGGGTTCTGGGGGTGCGTCGACTTCGTCGATGTACAGCGTGGTCTTGCGCACGTCGAGATCGAGGAGGCATCGCATCTTCCGGGCGAGGACCTCTTGTACGTCGCGGGCCAGGTCGGGGATGACGACTCCCCACCCTACCCTTACGTGCACGTCGATCTCGATGACGCTGGGAGCCACACTCCGCACGACGACCCCCTTGGCCGGCGGGTCGGCCCGCATGCGCACGGAAAGGGCCTTCCAGTGCGACCCGTGGAGCCCGGCGATCCCAGGGACGCCGCGGACCGCATCGGCTACGTACTGCGCGGCCACGTCCTCGGCCACAACCGGACGATCGCCTGCCTCCGTGGGAGTGGCCGGCACCCCACCGGTGGAAGGGTCGTCATTGGCCATGTCCCTCACCTCCGTGTCCCGGGTCTGGCCCGGAGCCGCCCGCCGGAGCGCACGCCGCCCCGGCTACCTCTATGTATACCAGATTACAACAAGGCCGACGTTTTCGACGGGTACTCCGCCGCGCCCGCCTCTTGGCGTCGGGCGCGCAGCCGGTACAGCAGAACCTCCGGTCGGGTGGCCAAACGGAAGGGCAAGAACGTGGTGCCGATGCCGGCGGAGACCGCCAGCCAGCCGTCGCCCCATCGATGTATGCCTTGGATAAAGGGCAGCTTCTCACGGTGCACCCGCACTTTGCCCCACGGGGTGGGCACCCGGATCTGTCCACCGTGGGTGTGTCCGGCGAAGGCCAACGTGTAGCGGCGTTCCAGGTCGTCACCCGGAACCGGGGGGCGGTGGATGAGCAACAGCGAGACGTCCCCGTCCGTCGGCAGGTCGCCGCGCATGCGGTGGCCCCCCGTAAGGTAATCGGCGCCACATATCACCAGCCTGGCGCCGTCGGTTCCGGGCGTCACCGCGACGCATTCATCGCGCAGCATCCGGATATCCGAGTCCTCCCACTGCGGCATATGAGGACGGTGGGCGAGCGGGTTCTTGCTCAAGCCGTATTCGTGATTACCGCTTACGGCGAACATGCCCAGTCGGGGTCGCAGCCGGGAAAGGATCTCGACACACCGGCGTGCTCCGTGCCCGGCGCCTACGATGTCGCCCGTGAGGACCACCAGATCGGGATCGTGCGCCTGAGCCCAAGTCACCGCTCGGCTGAGTGTCCGAAGGTTCAGCCCGGGTTGTCCTGCGTGGACGTCGGAGATGTGCAGGATGCTCAGCCCTTCCAGGTCGGCGGAGAGGCCCGGAACGTCGAGCGTCGTCTCGCGAGTAGCCAGCCACTGCGCTTCGAACGTCATGTAGGCGGCGGCCGTCAGGCCGACGGCCGCGCCGAGCGTCAAGATGCGCTTGGTATCTCGGCGCCCATCTCGCATCAGGTGGTGGTGTCGTCCTGCGGCCGGTCGCTGCCGGCAGGGGGCGCCCCGGTCAGGGTCTCGTTGAGTTGTTCGCGCAGTCGGCGGCGCGTCTCGTCGATCTTGGCCTGCATGTCCGGGTCGGTCGCGTCGGAAGTGCCGGCGTCGGAGTCCGCCGCCTCAGGCGTCCGGCCGCCGCAGGAGCAGTCACTCCATGTGCAGCATCGCTGCAGCAATGCCGACCCGCGTTCGCGCAGCCCGCGCGCACGAGGGCTGACGAGCACGTAGCCGAGCGCGGCGCCGGCAGTGAGGACGACCAGCATCCGTGTGAGTCGCTTCATCATCATGATCTCCTCTCTTCGGAGCTCGTTCCATCGAGCTCTGGAGCCTACTGGTAGAGTGTAGCGGACGTCGCATCGGATCGTCGGGGTGCCGTGTGTGCCCCGAGAGGAGGCGGATCATGGGCTATAGCCGCATACTGTCCCCCGTCGAGGCCGATTGGCTCGCTTGTTTTGAAACCATGGGTTCCCAGGGAGAGCGGGCGGTCGAGCGGCTGGTCGGTCGCGCTGAGGGACGGCGGCCGCTCGGCCGGGGCGGCGGCGGTGACATGACGATCGAGCTCGATTGGGCGGCCGAAGAGGCCATGGTCGGGGTACTTGCCGCCGCCGCCCCCTGCCGACACACGCTCGTGGCCGAAGAGCGGGGCGTCGTTTCGTGTGAAGGCGCCGCCTGGCGGGTGACGTTGGACCCTGTCGACGGCAGTCTGAATGCCAAGCGGGGGCTGGAACCGTTCGCTACCACGATCGCGGCGGCCGATGGAGATGCCCTCGGCGACGTCGCTGTTGCCTACACGCAAGACTACACGCGGGGACACCGCTACGCCGCAGTCCGGGGAGCAGGGGTTCTGATCCGGAGGGCGGGACCGACCGGTCTGCCCGACGCGGCGCCTGCGGATGCCGCGGTGGAGGTGGTGCTTTTCGAAGGTGGGGCGCCTCATGGTCAGGACACCCGGTTCCGCGAACTCGCCCTACTCGCCGTCCCCGAGCCGAATCCGCAGCTTCGTGTGCGTCAGATCGGGTCGTTGGCGTTGTCCCTGTGTCTCGTCGCGGTGGGAGTGGCCGATGTGCTGGTGGCGCCGCTCCCCACACGCGCGGTCGATATAGCGGCCGGTCTTCTGATCGTGCGCGAGTGCGGTGGAGGTGCTGCCGCCCTTGACGGCTCGGAGCTGCTCGACCACCCGCTGGATCTGGTCCGACGTGCACCCTTCGTAGCGTGGCGCCGGGGAGTAGATGGGACGCTGGTGACGGCCCGCGCGCGCACGTACTTCGGCAGGTGACGGCTGCGCCCCGCCGCCGCCGCATCACGCCGCCAAGTGCGCCCAGCGGCCGAGGCTTCGTTTCGAACGCGAGCCCTAATCGAGAAGTCGCTCGGCGACCGATAGGGCATAGAGTTGAACGTCGGGATCGGGGTTCTCGAGGGCGTGCTGCAACTGGGTCAGCGATTCGGGCGTGTCGAGCCGGGCCAGCGCGTCGATCGCGGCTTTCTTGTAGGCGAGATCGTCGGAGAGAGCCAGGGCGTCACCGAGTTCCCGGGGGGACAGAGAGGCCAGGTCGTCGACGCTTGGTCCCGGTGCGGGAGTCGGGCTCTCTTCAGCCTCGGGCTCCGTCTCTTCAGCCTCGGGCTCCGTCTCTTCAGCCTCGGGCTCCGCCGCCGGGGTCTCCGCGAGTTCTGGGGCCGGGCTGAGATCGTCGGGCAGCAGCGACAGCTCGGTATCGAGAGTGAGTTCCGAGCCGTCCGCCGGAGCGCCCCAGTCTGCCGGAGGAGGAACGTAGGCCTCTTCAGCAGGCATGAGTGGGTCCGTGGGCGCCGGGGCGACCGTCGGGGCTCCAGATATGACGGTCCCCTGAGTGATGAGAGTCTTCGCTTCGCTCTCGGACTCCTGCGCCATCAGCGAAAGCGCGTAGTGGCGTATGCGTTGGAGTCTCTGCCGTTTCGATTCTTTGGCGCGCCCGGTCATCGTCGGTGTGAGCGCATCCACCGCCTCGACGAGCCGCTCAGGCCGGTAGAGCTCCAGACGACGGAACTCGGCGGGGTTGAGTTCACCCGAGTTCTGGAGGAGCGCATTGACCAGTATCACGGCCGGGTCCGTCGTGTATTTGCCGATCGCCGGAGGGTTTGCGCGGGTGGTTGATGGCGCGGGCGGTCCCGCTTCTGTTGTGGGCGGTTCCGCGTCGGTCATGGGCGGTCCCGCTTCTGGCGTGGGCGGTTCCGCTTCGGTCATGGGCGCCGCACCCGTTGCGGCGGTGACGGCGTCAGCCTCGACCGCCGGTTCTGCGTCCGAGGCGGCGTCGGCAGGGGGTTCGTCATCGCCGGGCCACACATCCGGCCCAGAAGCCCAATCGGAGGCGGCTTCGAAGAATGCGGGTTCCGGCGCGACGGCTTCTTGATGCTTCCCGGCTCGAACACCGCGCAGCACCAGTATGAGCACAAGTGCGAGTAGCGCGATCACTGCCACCGCCCCGATGAGATAGATCACGTCGGGAATGTCCATGTGGGTCCGTCCTTCCTCACGTGTGCGTCACGGGCGCCCGCGTGGTACCGTTGCGGCGCTTTCCGTGATCGACACTCATTCACATTTGCTCCCTGGTATCGACGATGGAGCGGCAACGCTTGAAGAGAGCGTGTCGCTCGCCCGTGAGGCTGCATCCGTTGGCGTCCGCGAGATCGTGTGCACTCCCCACCTACGCTTGGCGGATGACCCCGCCGCGGATCGTGCCGCCGAAGTCCTGCTGACCGTGCAGGCGGCCCTCGACGCCGCCGGCATTCCCATCCATCTCCATCTTGGCTACGAACTCGCGTTCTCCTTTGCGGCGTGCCTGGAGCCGGAGACTTTGGCGCGCTATACCATCGCGTCCACTTCTGCGTTTCTCGTGGAGATCCCGCACACCGGGTGGCCTCCGATGGCCGAGCAGGCGGTACATCGATGGAGATTGCATGGTCTCGTTCCCGTTCTTGCCCATCCCGAACGGTGCGACCGAGCGCAGCGGGATCCTTCGCTCGTGGAAACACTGCTGCGACTGGGGGCGGTCGCCCAGGGCACCACACCCAGCCTGATGGGCTCGTTTGGCCCAGCCAGCCGGCGTCTGCTTTTGCGGCTCTTGGCCGGGGGCGGTATCTCCCTGCTTGCAAGCGACACTCACTTCGGCAGATCGAGCGGGCGGGATCTGGGTGCGGCCATGCGTCGTTTGCTGCGATACTCTCCGGGGGCGGACGTGCGCACACTCACCGAGGACAACCCTGCGCGTCTGCTGCGCGGTGAGCCGTTATTGACGGTGGAGCCGGTTAGGGTCCTTCGGCCCTGGGAAATGTACCTACGACGGGTATTGTGATGGCTGACGAAGCAAAAACAAGCTCAAAACGACGGTGGGCTCGGATCGCTTCGAACGTGCTCATTGTTCTCGGAATAGGGATTCTTCTCTATCCTGCGGGGACGTGGGGATACGCGTGGTGGCAGCAGAGGGAACTCGCCCAGAAGCTGGTTGATACTCATCCCGCGCTTACACTTCCCAGCGCCACCTACTTCCAAGAGGATATGTCGCAGATACGGGCGGAGCAGGATGCGCTGCGTGATGCGGCTGCTGAGGCCAAGCGTAAAGCCGCTGAGGCCGAGCGCAAAGCGGAACTTGCTTCGCTGGTGGAAGCCGCGCGAACCTTCAGTGGGTCGCTCGCCGCGGATACTGCTTCCGGCGTCGTCCCTATCGGTCGCGTGATCATTCCCAAGATCGGCGTCGACGAGGTGCTCGTACAGGGGACGGGCCGCGGCGATCTACGTGAGGGGCCCGGACACTGGCCGGAGACGCCGCTGCCCGGGATGGGCGGCAACTTCGTGGTCTCAGGCCATCGGACCACCTATGGCGCCCCCTTCTTCAAGCTCGACAAGTTGGCCGTGGGTGACGAGATAGATGTCCTGCTGCCGTATGTCGCGGCCCGCTATCGGGTGACGCGCTCCCTCATCGTGCGTCCGAACCAGACCGATGTCGTGGCGCAGAGAGGGGTCGAGGAACTTTCGTTGGCCACCTGCCATCCCGTCTACAGTGCCCGTCAGCGACTGGTAGTGCAGGCGGAGATGGTGTCGTTCAAACTCCTGGATTCGGCGGGTATATCGCCGGCTTCCGGGAGCGGCGGCTAAGGCAGAAGAACGCGGCCCTGCGAAAGGTATTTATTCGCGGTGACGCGCTGTCAATGCAAATCACTGTCGCCGTTTACATCTTGCCGTCTGGGCTGTAGCATTGCAGCGGCGAAGGCCGTATCTAGCGGAGGATGTAGTGACCCAGTTCGATGAAGAATTCAGCCGCCGAGCGGACGAACTGCGTAGGGCGACGACGGACATCACCCGGGATCTTCGGAAGCTCGCTGTCGATCTCCAAGAGGAGTTGACCGTCTTCACGGACGATCTGCGGAAGCGGGTGCGTGGTGCGCCGCCCTTCGAACTCACCGCCATCGAGAAGATCCGACAACTCGCTCAACTCCGCGACGAAGGCATCATTGCGGAGGACGATTTCCAAGAGCAGAAGAAACGGTTGCTCGATCAGGTCTGATGCCGACCCATGCCCTGGGCGATCTTCTGCGACGAGACTACACGTGGGTCGGATAGTACTGGTGCGCGACTTGGCATCTCAGTTTAGGTAGGCTACGATACTATGATCGTGAGGAGCCTGATGACGACAGTGACGAACACCGAGATGATCGCCGAGGTCGACGAACAACAGCGTATCGTCCACGAAGTGATGAAGCTCCTGCCGGAACTCGGCACGGCCATCACGCGCAGCATGCCCATGCACGTGCGGCATGAGGGCGTCTCCTTGGCGCAGGTGAAGGCCATGGTGCATCTGTTCGAATACGGGCCGCAGACCATGGGTGATCTTGCCGAGGGGCTGAAGATCACCACGCCCTCGGCGACGGGGTTGGTCAATCCTTTGGCCGAGATGGGCTTCGTGGTGCGTGAACGTGACCAGGAGGATCGTCGCGTGGTCCGCGTGAGCCTGAGCGAGCATGCCCAGGAGATAGCACGCTCGATCCTCGACCAGAGGCTGACCGAGGTCGCCGATGCCATGGATGGTATGAGCCTCGAAGCTCAGCAGAACTTCTTGGAAGGGCTCGAGAGGCTGGCAGTTGCGTACGGTGGCGGCGCGGGCGTTCACGCTTGAGCGATATCCAGCAAAGTCGCAGGAGGTGGTATGTCCTGACCATCCTGTGCATCGGGCTGTTCATGCTGCTGCTCGATGGCACGATCGTCAACATCGCTATCCCCAGCATCATGGCCGACTTCCACACGGGGTTCTCGCAGGTAGAGTGGGTCATGAACGCCTATCTGCTCGTGTTCGCGGTCTCGTTGATCACCATGGGACGCATGGGCGATCTCTACGGGCGGAAGCGTCTGTTCATTCTGGGAACCGGTCTGTTCACTCTGGCCTCACTGGCCTGCGGTCTCGCACCGTCGGCAGGCGCGCTCATCGGCTTTCGGGCTATACAGGGTCTCGGCGGCGCCATGATGATGCCGAACACCCTCTCCATCATCGCCAATGTCTTCAGCGCGCGAGAACGGGGCACCGCGATGGGCATCTGGGGCGGCGTGACCGGCGTCGCCACCGCGGTCGGGCCGACGCTGGGCGGGGTGCTCGTCCAAGTGGCCTCGTGGCCCTACATCTTCTGGATCAACGTGCCGGTGGGCATCGCGGTGGTAGTGCTGGCCGCACGGGTGATCCCGGAGTCGAGCGATCCGACCTCGCATCAGCAGATCGACTGGGCGGGGGTGCTCGTGCTGAGCGCGTCTCTCTTCTGCCTCACGTTCGCTCTGGTGGAAGGACAGAACTACGGCTGGACCTCAGTCACGATTCTTGGGTTGTTCGCCGCGGCAGCGCTGGGTCTGATGGGATTCGTCTTCGTGGAGCGGAGGCAACGCGAGCCCTTGATGCAGCTTTCCCTGTTCCGCTCACGCGTGTTCAGCGTGGGCAACATCTGCGGGGCCACCCTGACGTTCGGCATGATGGGCGTGTTGTTCCTCCTCCCGATCTTCCTGCAGTCGATCCTGGGCTACAGCGCCATCAAGACCGGCCTGACGCTTACGCCGCTCGCCGCCGTCGTGATCTTCGCCGCCCCGCTTTCCGGCTGGCTCTCCGACCGCATCGGCAGCCGGTGGCTGGTGGCGGGGGGCATGCTGGTTCTCGCCGCCGGATTCGTCCTCATCCGGTCGGCGATGTCGCTCGCCGCGGACTGGTCTTCGTTCGTCATCCCGTTCATGATCTCAGGCATCGGCATCGGCATGGTGATGGCTCCGTTGACGTCTGTGGTGATGGCGTCCGCGCCGCTGGACAAGGCCGGCCAGGCATCGGGAGTGCTCTCGACCATGAGGCAGCTCGGCTCGGTACTGGGGATCGCCGTGATGGGGGCGGTGCTGCAGAATCGAGCGGTGGTCTACCTCGAGGAAGCGGCCTCGGCGAAGCTCTCCGCGGCACCGTTCATCCCGGCGGAGGCTAAGGCGAAAATCGTCGCCGGCGTCGGGGGGACGATGAAGAACATGGGGGAGATGAGCACCGGCGGCGGTATGGGGAAACCCCCGGCCGCAGTCACCGACATGCTGGCCCAGGTTCCCGCAGCCATGGTGGAGCAGGTCAAAGCGTTCCTCGCAGAGCTCTTCAGCCGCACCTTGGTGCTCAGCGAGTTCGTGAGGGCCATGCAGACTACCTTGCTGGTTTCGATGGTGGTCCTGCTCTGCGGATCGGTGTTGGCCGCCGTGTTCCTGCGCAGTCACGTGGCGCCCGCCGGAGAGCGTGAGGAGACGACGTTGGGCGACGGCGAACTGGTGGTCGAAGAGAGCACGTAGCCCTCGACCCGTGTGTTATCCTTTGCCGCGTCCCCGGCGGCCCGCGGCCTGGTCCCGGCCTCAACAAACCCCGCCGCTCCCACTAACGTAGGGTACCCATGGCCGTAGAGCTGTTCGTCGAATACCTGTCCGAAGTCCGCCCTATCATCGACCGCAGGCTTAGCGAGTACCTGGCCGTGGTCCCGGTAGGCAGTGCTCTGCACACCTACCTCTATGGGGTGCTCGACGAGTTCATCGAGCGAGGCGGCAAACGGTTGCGCCCCGCGATGGCCATGATGGCCTGCGAGGCCGTGGGTGGCGACCCCCTGAGGGCACTGCCGAGTGGTTGCGCGGTGGAGTTCTTCCACGCGGCGGCGCTCATCCATGACGACATCATGGATGGGAGCGAGCTGCGCCGCGACGAGAAGTGCGCGCACATCGTGCACGGCATCCCCCTGGCGATCAACACCGGCGACTTCGCCCTCGGGCTGGTGTGCACCATCGTCGTCCGCGACGAGGGTCTTGACGACCGCACCAAGATCGCCGTGCTCGACGCCATCGGCGAGATGAGCGCCCGAACGATCGAGGGCCAAGCCTTGGACGTGGGCTGGGTGCGCGACGACGTCTACGACCTCAAGGCCGACGACTACCTCTTCATGGCTTTGGGCAAGACCGGCTACTACTCGGGCATCTCGCCACTCAAGATCGGAGCGTTGATCGGGGGAGCGGGCGACCGCGAGCGCCGCTCGTTGGAGGAGTTCGGCAAGAACTCGGCCGTCGCGTTCCAGATCCAGGACGACCTTCTCAACATCGTCGGCGACGAGGTCACTACCGGCAAGGATTACCTCAACGACATCCTGGAGAGCAAACGGACGCTGATGGTGATCCACTGTCTCGAGAACGCGGCGGCTGCTGAAAAGCAGCGCCTGGCCGCACTGCTCCGTCTGGGACCGGCCAAGTCGGCCGACCAGATGCAGGAGGTAGTCGATCTGCTGTATCAGTACGGGTCGATCGACTATGCCCGCACGCTCGCGCGCGGCCTGATCCTTGAGGCACGTTCCTATCTGGACGTCCTGCCCCGGTCGTCGGCCCGCGATGCGCTGGCATCGATGGCCGACTTCTTCCTCGAGCGAGACAGCTAAGTACTGCGGTGAAGGCGGTCGCCACGGACGGTCAGGGTGGCCTAAGCCTGGTCGACGTGCCCGCGCCGGCGTGTCCGCCGGACGGCGCCCGCGTCGCCGTGACGTTCTGTGGCCTCTGCGGCAGCGACGTGGAGAAGTTGGCGTTGCTCCGCCTAGGAGAGGGCCGCGTGCTCGGTCACGAAGTGGTGGGGCGGCTTGAGTCTTCCGGCGGCGAACCTGTGCGCGTATCGCTCGCCCATCACGTCCCTTGCGGACGCTGCCGTCTCTGTCGGTCGGGTCACTCGTCGCTCTGTGCTCAGTTCACTACCACCGATCTCGACCCGGGTGGGTTCGCGCAACGGCTGGCCGTCGGCCCGCTACACCTTGCCGACACGGTCTTCGCGCTTCCGGAGGCGGTCGACGACCTGACGGGCACCCTGCTCGAGCCACTCTCCTGCGTGCTGCGCGCACTGGACGCGGTCGCGGGCGTGCGGGTGGGCTTCCCGTTGCCGGCCGTGGGCGGCGGTCTGCATGAGTTACGCGATGTGGGGCCGTTACGGATGCTGGTGGCGGGGTGCGGGTCGATGGGGCTGCTGTTCCTGGCGGTGTTGGCGGCGGAGCGCGCCCACGGGGGTGCATGCGTGGCTGCGGTCTCGCCGATGGTCGTGGGCGACCTCTTCTGCCTTGAGCCTGATCCGGCCCGCGCCGCGCTCGCGCGGGCGCTCGGCGCGCGACCGTGGGTCTCCGGCGACGCAGACCTACCTCAGGTGGCGGTGGTGACCGCGCCCGGCGCGCTGGCCGAGGTGGTGGCGTCGATGGCCCTGGGTGGCGTGGTGCTGGTGTTCGCCGGGCCGCGCGAAGTCGTCGCTCTGGACCTCGACGCGGTCTACCGCCGCGAACTCACGCTGGTTGGCGTACGGTCGGGTTCGCCCGCCCATCTGCGGCGGGCGCTCGCTCTGCTGGCCTCGGGGAACCTGCCGCTGTCGTGGTTCCGGCCCGAGGTTGTCACATTGGAAGGTTTGCCGGACGCGGCCCGTCGGTATGCCGCCGGCGAGGTACTCAAAGTCGTGGTGAGGTGCACGTGAGGCGGTCCGGCGGGTTCGTGATGAGGTACGCGTGAGACAGGCCCTGTTCTACGCTCCCGGTGACGTGCGCCTGGCCGAGGTGCCCGTGCCCCAGCCGGGCCGGGGCGAGGTGCTGGTGAAGATCGAGGTGGCTCTGGTCTGCGGCACCGACGCAAAGACGTTCCGCCGCGGTCATCCTCTGCTCCTGGAGCGGGCGCCTGCGCCGTTCGGACACGAGTACTGCGGCGTGGTGGTGGACGTGGGCGAGGGAGTGACCGCTTTCGCCCGGGGAGACCGGGTCACCAGCGCCAATTCCGCGCCGTGCGGTGACTGCTTCTTCTGCCGGCGGAACCAGGCGTCTCTGTGCGAGCATCTGCAGCCTCTCTTGAACGGGGCCTACGCAGACTACCTGCTGGTGCCGGCTCCCATTGTGGCCGTCAACATGTTCAAAGTGCCGTCCGGTATGGCGGCGGAGCGGGCCGCCCTTCTGGAGCCCCTGGCCTGCGTGCTCAAAGGATTGGAGGTGGGCGAAGTGGGCCCCGGGACCACCGTCGGAGTCGTGGGTCTCGGTCCGATTGGCCTCATGATGGTCTATGCGGCGTCGCATCGAGGGGCTCGCGTGATCGCGGTGGAGCGGAACGCGCACAAGCTCGAAGCAGCGCTTCGGATGGGGGCGGCCGCGACTGTGGACACGTCGACGGTCGACGATCCGGCGGAGGTTGTGCGGGAGCTGACGGAGGAAGCCCGAGGGGTCGACGTCGCCATCGAAGCGGTGGGTCGGCCGGAGGTGTGGGATTTCGCGGTGGGCATCGCGCGCCGGGGCGGGGTGGTCAACTTCTTCGGCGGGTGCGAGCCGGGGAGCGAGGCTTGTATCGACACCTATCGCCTCCACTATGAGGAACTCTGCCTGACGGCGGCGTTCCATCACACGCCCCGCCACGTGCGCATGTCCATGGACGTGCTGACGCGTCCCGGCTTTCCGCATGAGGTCCTGATCACCCACCGTTATACTCTTGATGAGGTGGTGACGCCTCTGCGGGTGATGAATAAAGAGATGGAGTCCCAGGGATTCATCAAGGCGGCGGTGATACCGTGATGGAGGCGTCGGCATGACCGTGACGAAGGCGGCGGTGAGACGGTGAACGACCAAGCTCGGCAGGCGCTGCGCGGCCTGCCTGCGGTTGAGCAGCTCCTTGAGGAACCGGCGGCCCGTGACATGGCGGGCCGATATCCCCGTGATCAGGTGGTGGAGGCGGTGCGGGAGGCCGTAGCCCTTGCCCGGGAGGCGATTCTGAGCGGCGTCGATCCTCAGATGTGGGCCGAGGTGGTGGGCTCCGATCGCCTGGTCGCGGCAGCCGAGACCCTTCTGGAGCGCTGGAGCCGTCCTCATCTGCGCCGGGTGATCAACGCCACCGGGGTGGTAGTGCACACCAACCTGGGGCGCTCCCAGCTGGCCGAGCCGGCCGTTGAGCGTGTCCTCGAGGTGGCCCGCTCGTACAACACGCTCGAATACGACCTCTACGCCGGCACGCGGGGCTCCCGACACGACCACGTCGACGCGCTCCTCTGCCGCCTCACCGGCGCGGAAGCCGCCATGGTGGTAAACAACAATGCCGCCGCCGTGCTCCTGATCATCTCGGCGCTTGCCGCCGGGAAGGAGGTGCTGGTCAGCCGCGGCCAGCTGGTGGAGATTGGGGGATCGTTCCGTATTCCCGACATCATGCGGCTCAGCGGCGCCCGCTTGGTGGAGGTGGGCACCACCAACAAGACCCACCCGTCGGACTACGAGACCGCGATCACGTCTGAGACCGCGCTCCTCTTGCGGGTGCACACCTCGAACTTCAAGATCCTGGGCTTCACCGAGGAGGTCGCTATAGAGGAGCTCGTCTCCCTGGGCGCCGCCTGGGGTCTGCCGGTCGCCGATGATCTGGGCAGCGGCGCATTGCTACCACTCGACATCTTCCGCGACGAGCCCTCGGTGGCCGCGTCACTGCGCGCCGGCGTGGACGTGGTGTGCTTCAGCGGCGACAAACTGCTGGGAGGACCCCAGGCCGGCATCCTGCTTGGCCGTCCCGAGGTCATCGCCACCCTCAGGCGGCATCCGCTCGCCCGGGCGGTCCGCGTCGACAAGATGACCCTGGCGGCCCTCGAAGGCACCCTGCAGCTGTACCGCGATCCCGAGGCGGCCCGCAGGGCTATCCCCACCCTGCGCTACCTGGAGCGGACTTCGGCCGAGACCGAGGCTCTCGCCGGCGTTGTCCTGGAACGCCTGCGGCGGCGCTGCGACGAGGCGGGCGTGGCCGCGGGACTGGCCGTGGAGCCCACGCGGGCGAAGGCAGGCGGCGGTTCGCTGCCGCTGCTGGAGATCCCGTCGCATGCGGTGACCGTTCGTCCGGGGGCCGGCGGAGTGGTGGCCCTGGAAGCCGCAGTTCGGGACGCGTCGCCGCCGGTGGTGGCGCGGGTGGCTCAGGACGCCTTGTATCTGGACGTGTTGGCTCTGGCCGACTCCGAGGTGCCGGAGCTGGTTGAATCGGTGGTGTGGGCGCTGGCGCGCAGCGGGGCGGCAGACTCCGAAGCCGACCATCGAGGCGCCGATGCCTGAGCGCGGCCTGACCCTGGGCACCGCCGGTCACATCGACCACGGCAAGACCACCCTGGTGAAGGCCCTCACCGGTCGCGACACCGATCGCCTCAGGGAAGAGAAGGAGCGCGGCATCTCCATCGAGCTGGGCTACGCCGAGCTGGCGCTGCCCAGCGGACGGCATCTCAGCGTCATCGACGTGCCCGGCCATGAGCGCTTCGTCAAGAACATGGTGGCCGGCGCGACCGGCATCGACCTGTTCCTGCTGGTGGTCGCCGCCGACGACGGAGTCATGCCTCAGACCCGGGAGCACCTGCGCATCATCGAACTGCTTGAGATCCCCCTGGGGGCGGTGGCGCTGACCAAGATCGATATGGTCGACGCCGAGATGGTGGAGCTGGCCGGCGCCGACATCGAAGATTTCCTGGCCACGTCGCGCTATGCCGGCGCCCCGGTGGTTCCTGTCAGCGGTGTCACCGGTGAGGGTCTGGACGACCTCCGTCGGGTACTCGACGAACTGGCCGACCGCGCCCCGACACGGACCGCCTATCCTGCCACCCGTATGCCTATCGACCGGGTCTTCTCGCTTAGAGGTATCGGGACGGTGATCACGGGCACCCTCTGGTCGGGCGAGCTTCGGCCGGAGGACACGGTCAGCATCCTGCCGCCTCTCGGCTCCGACGTGCTTGCCGACGTGCGCGTGCGCAGCATCCAGGTGCACGACCAGCAGGTGGAAGCGGCCGAGGAGGGCCAGCGGGTGGCGCTCAACCTCACCGGCGTGGACCGCGACCGCCTCCAGCGTGGCCAGTGGGTGGTCAGGGACCCGGCGGTAGAGCCCACCTATATGGCCGACGTCTCGCTCATACTTCTGGATGACGCCCCCGAGTCTCTCACCCGCGTGAGCCGGGTGCGCGTGGACCACGGCACCCAGGAGATACTGGCCAAGGTGGTGCTGGCCGACCGGGAGGAGCTGCGCCCCGGAGACGGCTGCTACGCTCAGCTGCGCTTCGAAGATCTGACGGTGCTCTACCCGGGAGACCATTTCATCCTCCGCTCGCTGACCCCGGTCACCACTGTCGGCGGCGGTCGGGTGTTCGATCCGCATCCCCACAAGCACGGCACCGATCCCAAATGGAGGGAGCGGCTCGCCGTCCTGGAGGATGGCCCCGGAGATGCCGTGTTGGCGCTTCTCTTGGAGGAAGCCTTCCCGGGGGGAGTGCTGCGCCGACGCCTGGAGACCAGCCCATATCTGTGGCGCTTCAACGGGAACGCCGCGGCCAAAGCCGTGCTCGGAGATGGGCGGGCCATCGAGGGCTCCCAGCAGCGGGTGTTCCATGGGCCGTCGTTGCTCGCGTTGGAGGAGCGGATCATGACTGTGCTCCGCGCACGGGCGGAGGTCGATCCGGTCGATCCGTATCTTTCGGTTGGAGCCGTGCGCCGTGATGCCGCCCGAGGCAAGGAGTCACCCGCGTTCGACGCGGCCGTCGAGCGCCTGCAGGAGGCGGACGAGGTGGTGCGCTCGGAGCACGGGCTTCGCTGGGCCGGGGCGGCCGGGGTGCTGGAAGGCGCCGACGCCGAACGCGCCGAAGCCCTCGTGGCCTATTTCGAGGCGGCGGGAGTAGAGGCTCCGTCGGTGGCGGTGGCCGGAACTGCCGTGGGCATCAGCCAGAAAGACGCGCTCCGTCTGCTCCAGGCCTTGGAGCGGCAGGGGCGCACGGTCAAGGTGGGGGAAGACCTCTTCTACGCAACCGGCACGCTCACCCAGGCCATGGAACGCATCGCCGCCGAGATGGAAGCCCGGGGCACCATCACCCTCGCCGAGGTACGCGACCTGTTCGGCACCTCGCGCCGCTTTGCCCAGGCTTTGCTGGAGCACATGGACTCCGAGGGTCTTACGCTGCGGGTGGGGGACGCGCGCAGGCTGCGGAAGCGGAAGCGGTAGGGAGAGCAATAGATACCTCGTCGGTCATAAGCCTGAACGACCGGGCGGCGGCCATCGTCGAGCGCATGATCGACGCGGAAGCGGAACTCGGCATCGCTGTTCATCGGCTCGACAACGGCGCCGTGGTCGTCGACTGTGGGGCGGGCACGATCGGCTCCTTCGAGGCCGGGCGGCTCTATGCAGAAGCGTGCCTCGCGGGGCTGGGAGACGTGCGCCTGCGGGTGATGGAACTCGGCGGATGGGCGACCCCGGGGGTCGAGGTCGACGTGAGGCATCCCTTCCTCGCGTGCATGGGTTCTCAGCTTGCGGGCTGGGCCGTGGATGTGCCCCGGCAGGGTGACGACCCCGGGTTCTACGCTTTGGGCTCTGGGCCTGCGCGGGCGCTGTGCCGCCGGGAGCCCATCTTCGAGAAGATCCCGCATATCGAGACCTCTGTCGGCGCCGTCCTCTCCATGGAGACCTGGGCCCTACCCTCCGAGAGCGCCGCGGACTGGATCGCCGAGCGCTGCTGCCGGCTCTCCGCGGAAGGGCTCTATCTGCTGGTCGCGCCGACCGCGAGCCTGGCGGGATCGGTGCAGGTGGCCGCCCGAGTGGTCGAGACGGCACTCTACAAGCTTCACCGCGCGGGCTTCGACCTCACCACGGTGTTGGCCGCCTTCGGGTCGTGTCCCGTGGCGCCGGTCGCCGCCGACGACCTCGCCGCTGTGGGCCTGACGAACGACGGGATACTCTACGGCGGCCGCGTGTGGCTGTCGGTGCGGTGCGATGATGCCGCCATCGAAGCGATCATCGACACCCTGCCGTCGTCGGCCTCTCCCGATTACGGCGAACCCTTCGGTCGGCTCTACGAGCGGGCGTGTGCCGACTTCTACCTGATCGACCCGTTGCTCTTCAGCCCGGGAGAGGTGTGGATCACCAACGTGACCAGCGGCCGGACCCATCACGCCGGCCGCGTGGCTCCGGAGATGGTGCGCGGGTCGTTTATGGGATGAGGCAGGGAAGCGCCCTGCGTCCTGCTACTCGCACTCCTGATTGCGCCGTATCGCCGCCCGCAGCACCTCCAGCGGCTGGGCGCCTACCACACGCTCGCGTCCGCCGATGATGAACGTGGGCACACCGCTCACGCCGGCCATGGCGGCTTCGCGCATGGCTGCGTCGAGGCGGCCGGCGTAGCGGCCGTCTGCCAAGGCGGCGCGTAGGTCGTCGACGTTCAGCCCGGCAGCCTCCGCGCAGCGCACCAGTACCTCGACGTCGCCGATGTCCTCGCCCCGGGCGAAGTAGGCCTCGAACACGCACCGAGAGAACTCCGGGTAGCTGCCGCGGTCGCGGGCGTACACGCCCGCCGCGGTGGCGAGATGCGAGTTCGACAGCCGCGTGACCTGATTCATCTCGAGCCCGAACTCGGCGCCTCGGCGGGCCAGGGCGGTGTACATGGCAGACATGTCACGGCCGGCGAACCGCTCGGCCAGAGAGACACCCTCGGTCGGGGTCTCGGGGTGAATCTCGATGTCCACCCAGGTGTCATCGAGGTCGAACTCCTTCCGCAGCGCGTCGACCAAGCCCGTGGCGACGTAGCAGAAAGGTCAGATGAAGTCGGAGAAGATCCTCAACTCTACAGGCACGATCATTCTCCTATGTAGATGGGATACAGGTCGGTCAGGATGCCCTGGCAGCGGTCGTGGTGCTCGATCATCTCGGGCTTCTTGGCCACGTGGTCGAACACCCAGCGCAGCTCGCGCTGACCGGGCTCACCGATGTGCGCGTCGGCGATTGGGTAGAGGATCTGGTTCTCCTTCGAGATGTGGCTTTCGAGGAGCCCTGCGTAGTTCCGCAGGTTCTCGGCGATGACCGCGCCCGCGGCCTGGTCACCCGACCGGTAGGCGTCAATGGCTTCTGCTGCGGCCCGCACGTACCCGCGACCCTCGTCGTGCTCGGCCAGCATTTGACCGATGGGGCCGCCTTCTCCTGGCACGCCCGCCTCTTCCATGGCCGGGAAGAGGAAGTCCTCTTCTTTCGCGTGGTGGTATTTGTCGGCGTAGTTGCGGATGAAATCAATCGCATTCTCGAGATGATCGGGGTTGACGGGCTCTCCCGCCTCCAACCGGCGGACCATCTCCCTGACGATCTGGAGCATGACGAGGATGTCGCCATGCTCCCGGACCAGTTCTTCTGTGGGGCTCATCGCTGCAGGTTGCATCCCGGTTCCTCCGCCGTTGCGTAGACGTGCGACGTTCCGGGGTATTTCCACTACGAAAAGAATGTAAACGTTGGAAGGGCCCGGCGCCGAGAGAGGCAGGCCGGCGCCGAGAGCGACGCGAATCGGGTGCCCCGGGGTAGGCCTGGGCAGATCCCGGGTCGAGCGGTGCCTCGACGGCACGTACGGGGTCGAGTGGATCCGGGGGACGCCTAAAACGCCCGAACCACGCGCACGACGCCCGCCCCGAGCAGCACCACGGCGGACACTAGGTACCCGAGCGCGAAGAAGGGCTGAGAGAAATAGGACGCCAGGTCGGCGGCTCCGATCGCACCCGCCCCCAGAAACACCATCCCCATGCCTTGTATGAGTCCCGTAGGTATCATGTCTCCTCCTATCGGCAGGAGGATTGTTCCCCTTGAGCCGGTGATTGATACCTATCGGGGTATACGGGGCTGGGGGGTTCGCCGGCATGCCGATGGGGCCGCCCTGCGCGGGCACGTCGGCCTCTTCCATGGCCGGGAAGAGGAAGTCCTCTTCCTTGGGGTGGTGGTACTTGTCGGCGTAGTTCCGAATGAATCGATCGCCTATCCGAGATGCTCCGCCGAGGCCGGAATCTTCCACCACCGCGATGCGGCGAGCCACCCCCGGCCGATGATGACCCCGGGGGGTGAACCCCGGGGGTGATCATGCGGTTCGCCAGGCGGATAGGGGCCTCCCTCACTCCACCGGCAGCAGTACCTCGTTGCGCCGCATAAACCAGGGCTTGAAGGGCGGGTCGTAGCGGGCCCACTCGGGGGCGCCGGCGCAGGCTAGGTCCTGGCGCTCGATCCATGCGTACAGTTCTTCGAGGTGGCGCTCGTAGCCCTTCTCGTTCCACATGCCCGCGTAGCGCACCGCGGCCACTCGGCGGGCGGGCACCGTGCGCAGGGCCACCTCCGGGTCCGTCGGTACCGGCAGGGTCTCCATGGTGTACCCGGCGGGCATGGCGAAGCTGACGGCCCAGCGATCGGGCGCACCCTCGTCAGGGGCACGGGCGATGACGCATGCATCGGCTGCGACCTGGGGCTCGCCGGCCACCTCGTGCTGTGAGACCGGCGCCGTCATGGCGATGCGCTCCCCCGCTTCGCGCTGGGCCACGGGGGCCGTCATGGCGACACGGCTGCGGGAGCGGTTGTGCCCCGCGATGTAGCGGAAGAGCCGGTCGAAGGCTCGGTTGCCCGCGCCCTCGAGGCTCCCCGCCACCACGGTCTCGGCCACGATGTGAGCGGGGTAGTCGCGGAGTTCGAAGGGTGCGTCGGCCCGGACTACGGTGTACTGGGTCTGCTCGGTCATAGGGCGGCTCCGGCGAGGTAGCGGTGCAGGCGGTACTTCAGGGCATCGTATTCCAGGGCGCCTTCGACGCGGTCGATCTCCTTGGCGCCGTCGAGGACCAGCAGCGTGGGCGTGGCCGAGACCCGGTAGCGCGCGGCGAGGCCCCGCTCCTGGGCGATGTTCACCCTGCCCACCCGCAGGTGCTCGGACAACTCCGGTGTCGCCCGCCTGAGCACGGGCTCGAATCGCTTCGAGTATCCGCAGGTAGGAGACCAGAACTCGAGCAGCACCCGGAGCGGCGACCGCGCCACCGACTCGCTGAAGTTCCCTTCGGTGAACACGAGCGGTTCGGATTGCGGGACCGGCAGCTCAAGATACTCGTGGCAGTGGGCGCAGCGCGGCCGGGAGGCTTCCGCCTTGGTTCTATCGATCCGATTCTTGGTGCTGCACGCCGGGCAGCGGACGATCACAATCGACATATCAGTCTCCCTTGGGTTGTGCCGGTGGGGACGGCCGCGCGGCAGGTCGGGGGAGCCGTCAGCCGGCGATGCGCGGGATGAGCCACGCGATGGTCTCGCCCAGGTCGCGCATGTTGCGCAGGGCCTCTTCGTCGTCCGCGACCTCCCCCTTCTCCCGCCCGACGCCGAAATTCCAGTAGGTCGAGCCGGGCACGATCATCCGGGACATCAGGAACATGTGGTTGATCGAGTCCAGCACGTTCACCGCTCCCCCACGGCGCTGGGCGACCACTGCCGCTCCGATCTTCCGGGCAAAGAGACCTCCGTTGGCCACGGCGACGTAACCGGCGCGGTCGATCAGCGCGGTCATCTCCGCGGTCATGCCGGAGAAGTACGTGGGCGAGCCCAGGATGATGGCGTTGGCCTCGATCATCTTGGCGATGCACTCGTTCGCGATGTCGGTCTTGACCGAGCAGCGGGAGTCCTGGTTCTCGCGGCACTTGTTGCAGGCCGTGCAGCCACGCAGGGGCCGGCCCCCGATCTGGACCAGTTCGGTGTCGATGCCGGCCTCGGCGATGGGCTCGAGCACCTTGTGCAGCAGGAACTCGGTGTTCCCCCCTCGGCGGGGGCTTCCATTGAACGCCACGGCTTTCATCCGGCGGTCTCCTTTGTGAGTGGTGGGCGGTGCCGGCGGTCTGGGCCGCGGGCGACTGGTCTGGGCCGCGGGCGGCACGTGCTGCGTGTCTGTGGGGTCGGTCACTGGGGAAGTACCCCTCGGTGGCCCATTGCTACTCGGGGCGATGCGAAAAGCTATGGGCGACGCGAGGTGTCGTGGTGCATTGTGCCGCTGGCGGCGGGTCTCTGCGCCCACCGGGGTCGCGTCCTGGACCAGCCACGGGCGACGGCTCCTCGTCACCTTTCGGGCAGTGGCCGCGCCGGCGGGCGAGGCGGCCCGCGATGCGCTAGAATCAGAACCTCTCGTGGAGTGGCATCCGGTCTGGTGGCCGGCCCGGTCTTCAAAACCGCTGTTGGGCGGTGACCCCGTCCAGGGTGGGTTCGATTCCCACGCCGCTCCGCCAACTACTGGCGGGGAGGTTCCCATGAGATACCGCGTTCTCATTCAGCAAGACCAGGACGGCGTGTTTGTCGCCGAAGTCCCCTCGCTGCCTGGGTGTATCTCGCAGGGAAAGACCCGCTCCGAGGCCATGGAGAACATCCGGGAAGCGATCCTGGTCTATGTCGAGAGCCTGGAGGCTCACGGTGAGCCCATTCCTCCCTCGATCGACGAGGAGGTCATCGAGGTAGCGGTGTGAGTCCGCTCCCGCGTGTCTCCGGCCGTGAGGTGGTGGCGGCGCCTTCGAAGGTGGGGTACGAGAAGGACAGGCAGCGGGGCAGCCACATTGTCATGCGACAGATCGATCATCCTCACCGACGCGTCACAATTCCCGATCATCGCGAGATCGCCACGGGAACGTTGCGAGCTATCATCAGGCAAGCAGGGTTGACTGTCGAGGAGTTCAGTCGGCTCCTCTAGAGGCACCAGCCCGCTCGAACCATGTTGTGTCCGCCTTCAGCTCGTCGGCTTTGTCATTCCCGATGAGGTGCCGCCACGCACCACGCGCCACTGTCGGTTGCGTGGGTGTCTCGGCGAGGCGTCTCGGCGAGGAGAGCGCGCAGCAGCTAGAGGAGATGGGACAGAGCCTCGCGTACCTGGTCGAACTGCGGCCTCGGGGTCAAATGACTCCAGGACCATCGAGTGCCGAACTCCGCCTCAGATGACGACATTCCCATCGCCTGCAATACGTGGCTCGGCTGGTAGGAGTTGGATGTGCAGGCGGAGCCGTTTGAGATCGAGACGATGTTCTTCACAGCGAGGATTACCGCTTCTGAATCAAGTTCGGAGAAGGACAAGTTGAGGACGGATGGGAGCGTCCTTGTCGGGTCCCCGTTTGTTCGAGGGCATGGAGGCGCCAGTGCTTGCAGGAGGTCTTCCTTGAAAGCACGACAGGCCTCGGCTCTGTCTTCGTGTTCCACACGCAGTCTGGTTTCGGCTTGATCCTGCAGCGAAGTACTCGATCCTTCTTGAAGTTGAGCCATCGACGTACACTGGGCCGAGCTTCTGGTACATGAACGGGTCGTTTGTGGCGCCGAGTTGTCCCCGAGGCTAGCGTGGCTTGAAGTATGCGGCCAGAAACTCGTCTCGAGGTATCCGGGCCTGGGTGCAGATCGTCCGAAGGGTCGAACCCTTGATGGAGGGATGGTTCGGCAGCGTCAGGGGTGTACGGGTCCCGTCAGGATTGTCGCGGATCATGGCGATGTGGTTACCCTCCCGCAGAAGGCGGAATCCCAATGTCTCCAGGGCCGCCAGGACCCTCGACTTCGGCGCATCCGCGGGAAACTTCGGGCTCATCCAGCCACAGTCGCCTCGGCGACGAATGCCTCGAGAACGGGTGAGTCGGGGTCCAGGGCTTCCCTTCCGAACGTCTCGATGTGGAACAAGATCGCCGACCGCACGTCAGCAAGGGCCTCTTCGTAGCTATCACCCTCACCGACCACGACCCCGCTGAGCCCCAAGGGATACGCGATGTATCCATCCGCGTGTTTCTCCACGACGATCTTGATGTTGGCCATCCGAGCCCCCAATCTCCGAGCCCCCAATCTCCTCACACGAAAGTATAGCCTGGCGGGACGACGCCCGCTCCAGGCACCGCCCGCGGACCTACCGTTCCCGCACTCGTAGACCCTCGATCTCGGCGCCCCTGTTGGGCGGTGACCCCGTCCAGGGAGGGTTCGATTCCGGCGGCGCCGCTACGCTACGAGCAGCGACGCCCGCAGCCGGTCGCGATCCACAACGACGAACTCCTTTTCCCGAGACCACAGCCGGAAGTCGAGCGGCAGCCGAAGGTAGACGGCCCGCGCGACACTGAGCGTCCTCATCGGGTGGCTCTCCCAGCCCAACCTCTCCGCAATCGCTCGCAAATGCTCGAAGGTCGCGGAGGCGGGCGACACTCTCGCAGTCCAGTGGCGGACGTGTTCGCTCGACGCCAAGAAGTCGCGTTTGGCCGCGTTGCAGCCGGTGTCCGCGAGCACCAGGTTCTCGATGCCGTTGTCCGGGTAGCGCGACCAGGGGAGGAAGTGGTCCACCTCCGGCCGGACGAGCCGCCCGCCGCAGTAGAAGCAGCGCCCGTCCTGGAGTTCATACAAGGGGTCGCGGAGCGCACGTAGTTGGACACGCGTGGAACCGAATAGGAACTCCTCCAGGCGTGAATCCTCGATCAACTCGCGGTTGACTCGGGCCACCATGGCGGCCCATTGACGCTGGATGAGCGGACGGAGCAGCCCTGCGAGGCGGATGAGATGCTCACCGGACTCCTCCACGAGGAGTATCCGGTTGTCGAAGTCGGGTCCTCGGGCCGCGGCGCGGCGGATCGTTGTGTCCCACCCAATCTGGTAGATGAATGGGTCGTAGGTGGTGCCCAGCTGCTGGAGCCGGGGCAGGGGCATCTGGATGAGCTTCCACTCGACGTCGTCGACCAGCCGGGCTAAGCACTCCGGCACGCTGTGGCGCGCCTGGGACAAAGTGGCGATAGGAAAGCCGGATTCCGCCTCGTGGAAGTGGCGGATTAGGCTGAGGATCTCGGCCTGACCACTCGCGTTCTGCCGCAGCACGACGGCGCGGTCGTCGGCGGCGAACGGCAGGCTCTGCGGCCAATAAAGGGCAATCACTTTCTCGGCCAGTTGTCGAGTCGTCAGCGAGGTGGGCGCCTCGCCGGCCTTCCCGGCGTGCTCGAGACAGAGGTCGATCAAGCCCAGAAGCACCGCGTACTTGTACGTGGCGGTGAAACTGCCGTGGTCGAGCAAGGCGAGGAGCTTCTCGCCGAAACCGATGGCGCCTCGGTCGGCGCCGGGGGGTTTCGTCATTTCTCGTCTCTCTGAAACAGGCGCTCCCCTGGCAGTCGGTCATGCCAGTATTGCGCGCGCTCGGGGAAGATCCACCGCACACCGCCGCGGGGGTCCTCCTGGTCGCCGTGGCGTCGGAGGATCACGTGCACGTGGGCGTGTCCTACCGTCTGTCCGGCTGCGGAACCTACATTGACGCCGAGGTTGTAGCCGTCCGGCGCGGACTCCAGGGCCAGCCGATCGCGAACCCGGTTCACGAGCTCCCAGACTGCGGTCTGCTCCTCGGGCGACAGGTCGAAGTAGTCGGCGATGTGACGTCGAGGGATGACTAGGATGTGGCCGGGGGTCACGGGAAAGGCGTCGTGGAACGCCAGAGCGAGTTCATTCTGAACGACGACGCGCTTCGTGTCCACCGAGCAGAACGGGCAGAGAAAGGGCCACTTGGCCACAGCTTGGCGCACCTCCTGGGGATGTCGGTGAGGGACCCCGCGTGCCCAGAGTAACACGGGTCCAGTGGGGTCTACTGGTTGTGTGCGGACTTGTGTGCAGAAGCATTCATAGAAGCGAGTGTCATGGTATGCATGTGATTGCCGAATCACCCCAGAAGGGACCGGCCGCGTACTGTCAAGGGCGGTGGACCCCGGATCCTGGACAGGTGTGTTAGGTTGAACCGGCCATCACATCTGGAGGGAACACATGGCCAAGCGCAACAACTACAGCCCCTCGTTCAAAGCGAAGGTGGCTCTGG
>Ga0172371_10000648_pt1 | contig 54740 bp, 37 predicted proteins | sample Lak12m_FD_114543 | JGI IMG/M metagenome (GOLD analysis project Ga0172371, IMG submission 114543) | Freshwater microbial communities from Kabuno Bay, South-Kivu, Congo - kab_022012_12m | ecosystem: Environmental > Aquatic > Freshwater > Lake | place: Democratic Republic of the Congo: South-Kivu... | reverse complement strand
ACATCAAATTAAACTTGCTCATTTTATGGTAAAAATAAAGGGTAAGGTTATACAAAATCCAGTGGATACAATGGAAAATGAGATGAGAGAAAACATGAAAGAAAAAACTGAACAATATGAAACAATTATCGGTCTAGAAACACATATTCAGTTAAATACAACAACAAAGATATTTTGCTCATGTAAAGCAGATTCTTGGGAATCTCCACCCAATACGAATATCTGTCCTGTATGCACCGGATTACCGGGCGTATTACCTGTTTTGAATCGAGTCGTCGTTGAAAAAGGAGCAAGACTCGCTGCGGCAATGCATGCGAAAATCAATCCTATATCCTATTTCGACCGAAAAAATTATTTTTATCCCGATTTACCGAAAGGTTATCAAATCTCGCAATTCGATAAGCCATTAGCAAATGGAGGATATTTGGATATTCCTGTTCAGACTGAGGATAAAATATTTTTACGGCGAGTGAATATTCACAAATTGCATATTGAAGAAGATGCTGGAAAAACAAAAACAGACCAAAACCAAAGGTTTATTGATTTCAACCGTTGTGGTGTGCCCTTGATCGAGATGGTGACAGAACCAGATCTTAGAACAGCCGAAGAAGCAGCTCAATACTTATTCCGCTTACGACAATTACTGCGCTGGATTGGCGTGTCTGAAGCGGATATGGAAAAGGGGCATTTACGTTGTGATGCGAATGTCTCTATTCGTCCATATGGAGCAGATTATTTCAACCCCAAAACAGAGATCAAGAATGTAAACTCAATTTCATCAGTTCGCACAGCTATACAAACTGAAGTAGAACGACAAATCCGAGAAGTGGAAGCTGGAAATCGAATTAAAGCCTGGACCCTAGAATGGGATGAAGATCAAGGGGTTCTTCGAAAGATGCGCTCAAAGGAAACTGAAGCTGACTACCGTTACTTTAGAGAGCCAGATCTACTCCCAGTCATCTTAGATTCGATTGAAATTAACGGTATCTATAGTTCTTTGCCTGAATTACCAATGCAGTGTCGTGATAGATTTATGGAAGTGTTTAACCTACCAGAATATGATGCGGATATTTTAACTACCGATCGTCATTTAGCTGAATATTTTGAAAAAGCAGTCGAGGAATATCAAGGCGACCCTAAAAAGGTATCCAATTGGATCATCAATGATGTTATAAGGATCACAAATGAACTGGGTATTTCGATTCAGCAATTAGAATTGACACCTATTTTTCTCGTAAAAATCATTCAAATGGTTGATCAAGAGATGATCAATAATGCAACCGGAAAAGCGCTGTTAGAAAAAGTACAAAAAAGTGGAATATCTCCTAGCGAAATCGTTGAAAAAGAGAATCTTGCTCAAGTTTCCGATCAAATCTCTATTAAAACTGCCTGTCAAGAAGTAATTGATGAAAATCCCGGAGAAGTCGAAAAATATAAAAGCGGTAAAGATTCATTAATTGGTTGGTTTGTTGGACAGGTCATGCGCAAATCCAATGGAAAGGCAGATCCAAAAATCACCCGACAGATATTCGAGGAGCTTCTAAACCAATAATAATCATTTTTAGGGATAGAAGAGAATTTATGTTCCCAACAACTCCTTTTCCTGAACACCTTGCTTGAATGGGATCTTACTCATAGCATATTCTGCTAAGGCGGTAATCGTTAAACTTGGATTAATACCAGGGTTAGCTGGCATAATAGAGCCATCCACGATATATAATCCCGGATAATGATGAATTTGGCAGTCTGCACCAATCACTCCTACAGAGCTGTCCTCTCCAAATGGATTACCACCTAGGATATGCGCAGTGATCGGTATGGCAAGGATTCCTTCATTAACCGATCCCAAAGGAAAACCTTTTATTTTGTCGGCAAATAGCCGTGCGACTTGATGTCCTACTGGAATTGTTAATGGGATCGAATTCTCTTGATCTGCGTAAGTTACAAGTCTACCTTTTAAAAAAGGAATTTTCCCTTTCTTCATTCTGATTCGAATACGATTGTCTTCATTTTGCATAACTAGTAATATTGTCGATCGTTGAGCCCAATCAGGAATAATATGAGTTCGAATAAAGATCATCGGTTCAGTGATAGTCTTCAGAAGAGATCGACTGAGATGGCGCCAAAAATTTCCTGGTTCATCAATCAATGGACTCGAAAGAAATCGCATCAAAGAACTATTCTTAGGATATCGGACTGGTTCGATCGCAGTAGCTTCATCGACTTGTAGTATTGAAGTGATGGCTACACCCTCTGAATAATTCGTTTTAAAATCTTTGCTCGTAGCGCCTAATAGGGTTTCACTATTCGTTCTAACATTATCACCTAGTTTAGATGAAATCATCGGTAAAGATTTATTCTCATCACGGCATCTGAATAGTAATTCTAGAGTGCCAATCGTACCTGCGGAAAAAATTACATTCTTTGCGAGTACTTTACTTTTTTTACTATCAACCAAAGCTGTTGAGTTACGGAATATTACTTCATATCTAGCCCCATTGTCTTGTTTTGAATCTGAAAGTGGACGAACATCAATTACTTTCTTTTCAGACAGGATTTTTGCACCCCATTTTTGCGCGAAATAAAGGTAATTTTTCACCAAAGTGTTCTTTGCATTTTCTCGACAACCCACCATACAAGCGCCACAAAAGTTGCATGTTCTTCTTAAGGGTCCTTCCCCTCCAAAATATGGATCGGGGATATCTTTTCCTTCCTTTCCTTTTTCCCCAAAACAAACGCCTACACTCGTTGGGCGGAAACGATCATATTGTTTTTCTTCAGAAATTTGTTTTAAGATTTTATCTGCAATTGTTTCTTTAGGATTCTGCTCGACACCTAACATATGATTAGCCACTTTATAAAAAGGAGACAACACTTCTTTCCAATTTATGAATCCTCGCCATGTAGGATGATCAAATATTATTTCCTCCGGCTTCATAAGCACATTGGCATATCCTAAGCTTCCCCCGCCAACCCCAGAACCATGCAGAACCAATACATGCTTAAAAAGTGAGATTTCGAGGATGCCAAAACAACGCAAAATTGGTAAATAGAGATACTTAAATATATTCCAATTCGATTTGGCAAAATCTTGGTCTCGGAAATTTTTCCCTTTTTCTAATATCAAGACAGAATAGCCTTTTTCGGTAAGTCTCATTGCTGATACACTTCCACCAAACCCAGAACCAACAATAACGTAATCATAAACTTGTGCGTAGTTTTGTTCAGACATATTGTCATCCTCCTAAATAGTATTATACAATGAGATGAGAAAAAAGAATAAACAAATTTTTAATCAAAAGGAATAAAACTCTAGACAATGGAAATTAACTCTGCTATAATAAAGAGCACTGGTATGACCACTTACCAGTGGATGTTTATGATGGACTGGACTACTCCTGAAAAACCCGCTGAATTTACTGAAAACCGATTAATTGAAGCCATTCTCAATGGCTACTTCCCTATAGATACATCATTACCCGCAGAAAGAGAATTGTCTTCTCAACTTGGCGTCACTCGTCCGACTCTTCGTGAAGCATTACAACGTTTATCACGTGATGGTTGGCTGGACATTCAACAAGGAAAACCTACGCGTGTACGTAATTACTTACAGGAAGGAAATTTAGGCGTACTTAGCTCCCTCGCTCGTTTCAGCGAATATCAAACCAATGATTTTATCCCCAATCTACTTAACATCCGTATCCTGATGGCGCCAAGCTATACACAGCTTGCAATCGAAAAATCACCGGAAGAAGTTTCGGGTTTCATTAAACAATACCTCACACTGCCAGAAACCAAGCAAGCTTACGCCTCCTTTGACTGGGAAATGCACCACAAACTGACGATACTATCAGGAAATCCTATTTTTACGCTTATCTTGAATGGGTTTAAAGAATTATATTTCCCCATGGCATGTTTTTACTTTCAAAGTGAAGAAGCTCGTAACACATCAAAAGAATATTATCGTGATCTTTATCAGGTATCTGTCACTCCTGCCCCACAAAAAGCTGGACAAATTACAAAGCAAGTAATGCAAGAAAGTCTTTCTCTTTGGATAAAGAATTTCAACGAAGCAAAGATACTTAAAGAGAAAAATAAATAGATAGGAGGATAATCATATGAGACGATGGAATGGCTGGGGTAATGAATCGACTGAATACCATTTACCGGATCCCGCTTTATCTTATTTAATGACACTGATCGGCAAAGGGATAAGAATTCCTAACGCAGAATTCGAACAAGTTCTCAAGAGTGTACCTGAGAGCCGTCTTCCAAAACACCCCTTAGTGAATACTGATAAGAGTATAAGATTACTCCACGCTCGTGGACAAAGCCTCCCCGATTGGATTGCTTTACGCACAGGGAAAATTAATTCTTTCCCAGATGGCGTCGCATTACCAAGCAATCACGATGAGGTCTGCCAATTAATAGCCTGGGCAGTGAAGAATAAATTTCATCTCATCCCTTATGGTGGAGGAACCAGTGTTGTAGGACATATCAATCCTAATCGAGGTCAAACTCCAGTTTTAACGATATCTCTAGCTAATTTTTCTAACTGGATCGACTTCGATGAAACAAGTCAATTAGCAACATTTGGTTCTGGTATTAATGGACCACAAATTGAAGGATTATTGAATCGAAAAGGCTATACTCTTGGACACTTCCCTCAATCCCATGAACTTTCAACCCTCGGAGGATGGATCGCAAGCCGATCTAGTGGTCAGCAATCTTTTTATTATGGAAGAATTGAAGATTTGTTAGTTGGCGCTCATGTTGAGACGCCTCAAGGGAGTCTAGAATTTCCACCTCAACCTGCAAGCGCTGCTGGACCAGATCTTAAACAGATCCTACTCGGATCAGAAGGTCGCTTAGGCATAATTACCCATGCAACAGTAAAAGTTAATCCATTACCAGAAAAAGAGGATTTCTATGGGATATTCTTTCATGATTGGGAAGCAGGTATACAAGCAGTTAGAGAAATCGCCCAATCACGAATTCCCGTAAGTATGGCAAGATTAAGCGATACTCAGGAAACCGATACCAATTTACGCCTATCAGGAAAAGATAAATTAACAAAATTTGCGAAGACTGGTTTAAATCTCATTCGATATGGGGATACTCGCTGTTTACTAATTTTAGGAATCACCGGTAATCAGAACCGTACCCATCAAATCAAACGACAAGCATACCATATCATTCATAAACACGGTGGTCTTTTTACCGGAAAGACGATTGGAACTATCTGGAGAAAATCTCGATTTCTAACACCCTACCTTAGAAATACACTCTGGGATAATGGTTACGCAGTAGACACACTGGAAACAGCTTTACCTTGGTCAAAAGTAAAAGAGACTGCTGAAGAGACGATTCAAGCAATTCACCAAGCAATTCATAACCAAAATGAACAGGCTCTTGTTTTTTCGCATCTTTCACATTTCTATAGGGACGGCGCCAGTTTTTATGTAACTTATCTTTTCAGGCTCACTTCTGACCCAGATGAAATCCAGGATCGATGGATAAAGATGAAAGACGCAGCCAGTCAAGTGATTATTAAGCATGGGGGCACGATCAGCCATCAACATGGGATAGGAACCGATCATCTTCAATACTTGGAAGCTGAAAAAGGATCCCTTGGAATAAAGTTACTTCAAAATTCATTTCAAACTCTCGATCCTGAGATAATCATGAACCCTCGCAAACTTTTAAACTAGGGTTAAGTAAAACGCCAGGAGTATATATGTGGAATAATAATCAACGTAACCAAATATGGAATGAACTAGATAAACCTTGGGATATTATCATCATAGGAGGAGGAATCACTGGGGCTGGAATTCTACATGAGGCGACTAATGCAGGTTATCGTAGTGTATTACTTGAAGCAAACGATTTTTCTTCCGGTACATCAAGTCGATCATCAAAAATGGTGCATGGTGGATTTCGTTATCTCGCCAATGGTCAAATCAGATTAGTTCGCCAATCTGTTAGTGAACGTGAACGACTAACGAAAGAGGCACGTGGACTAGTCAATCCCTTGGGATTCCTGTTAGCGAATTTTAAAGAAGATGCTATACCATCTTGGATGTTTGCATCTGGTCTGATCTTTTATGATCTATTAGCCTTAAAATGGGGACACCGCCATTATGACACCTATGATATGCACGATTTGTGCCCTCCCCTTCGACAAGATGGTTTAATCGGAGGATTTCGCTATTTTGATGCTCAGACAGATGATTCACGTCTTGTGCTTCGTGTCATTTTTGAGGCAATTCAAAAAGGTGGCGCTGCTCTAAACTATGCGAAGGTAATTCAACTCTTGACCGACAAATCAAAAAAGGTCTGCGGAGTTATTGTAAAAGATGAAAATCCGGATTTTGGTGGGCGGACAATTGAAATTAAAGCGCCGTTAGTGATTAATGCAACCGGCGCCTGGGCAGATGAATTACGCGCAAAAATTACTAGCAAAACTCGCCTACGAAAATTACGTGGTTCTCACTTAGTTTTTCCGCAGCAACGTATCCCTATTAATCGTGCAGTAAGTTTTGCACATCCCTTTGACCAACGTTTTGTGTTCGCGTTTCCATGGGAAGGGACAACTCTCATTGGTACTACAGATGTAGATCTCGACAAACCACTTGAATCAGATATGAAGATTAGCCAGACAGAGGCAGAATATTTATTGGAAGCTGCCCAATATGCTTTTCCTCAACAAAGACTAGGTTTCGAGGATGCGATTTCGACATTTTCAGGCGTTCGTCCTGTCGTTGATACAGGAAAAGCAGATCCCTCTAAAGAATCGCGCGAACATGTTCTGTGGCGAGAAAATGGATTATTGACAGTAACCGGAGGGAAACTGACTACCTTCCGACTAATGGCGCATGATGCTCTTCGTAGAGTCCGTTCACTTCTTCCAGAGCGCCCGATATTTGATCACTCCATGCGCGTTTTTTCTGAAACAAAGAACGAATTCCCAACCACCACAATATTAACACCAAATATGCAAGCTAGGTTAATCGGTAGATATGGTGCCAATGCTATTGAGTTAGTAAAGAGTGCAAGTGAAAGAGAATTGCAGCCGATTTCTTCTTCACCAACTTTATGGGCTGAACTAAGATGGGCAGCTCGTTCTGAAGGAGTAGTTCACCTTGACGATTTATTGCTACGGAGAGTTCGTTTAGGTTTATTATTACCTGCGGGTGGGTTTTACGAAATCGACAAGATCCGTGAGATTGTCAAAGATGAGTTGAATTGGAATGAAGACAAATGGATAGAAGAACAAGAACGGTATAGAAATATTTGGAATACATGTTATTATTTATGATGGTCTAAAGGGTATCTCCATCAATTATGAGGAAGAAAAAAGAAATGAACTCATCCCATACAACCGAAAAAGATCTAATCTTATCTATCGATAATGGAACCCAAAGCGTACGAGCGCTACTCTTCGATGCACAAGGTGAGTTGATCACTAAGGTTCGTATCCCCATTGAACCCTATTTTTCCAATGCTCCTGGAATAGCTGAACAATACCCAGAAATTTTTTGGCAAGCTTTATGCCAAGCATGCCAAAAATTGTGGAGCAAACTAGGTCAAGGCGATCTTAAAGAAATTACAAAAGAACGGATAGCTGGTGTAGCGCTTACAACCCAACGTAGCACAATCATCAATCTTGATGAACATGGTGAGCCATTACGCCCTGCAATTGTGTGGCTTGATCAAAGGCGCACGGAGGGGCTTAGACCAGTCGGCGGATTATGGGGGCTAGCATTCAAACTTTCAGGGATGAGAAAGACCGTAGCCTATTTACAGGCAGAAGCGGAAGCAAATTGGATTCGGAAATATCAACCGGAAATCTGGGCAAAAACCAAAAAATATCTTTTATTAAGCGGTTACTTGACTTACCGTTTAATTGGTGAATACCGAGATTCAATAGGAAGTCAGGTGGGATATTTACCGTTTGATTACAAGACTCAAAAATGGGCAGAACCTAACGACTGGAAATGGATTGCTGTTCCCATGGATAAAGATATCTTGCCAGAATTAATCCCCCCCGCAGAGATCATTGGTGAAATTAGCAGTGAAGCTGCTGAAGAGACTGGAATCCCCAAAGGATTACCATTAATAGCTGCTGCTGCTGATAAAGCTTGTGAAGTCATCGGCGCGGGCTGTCTCGAATCCCATATTGGTTGCCTAAGTTACGGCACAACCGCCACAATTAATACAACCCATCAACGATATATTGAACTCATTCCATTAATCCCTCCATATCCAGCAGCAGTACCCGGAGCTTATAGCTTGGAGTTTCAGGTTTTTCGAGGCTATTGGATGGTAAGTTGGTTCATGCAAGAATTTGGACAACCTGAAGAGAATCTTGCAGAGGAAAAAGGCTTAGAACCAGAGCAATTACTTAATGATTTAGTTGCCAAAGCGCCACCCGGTTCCAATGGTCTTGTTTTACAACCATATTGGTCGCCAGGATTAAAAATGCCCGGACCTGAGGCAAAAGGAGCTATTATTGGGTTTGGCGATGTGCACACTCGAGCACATTTTTATCGATCTATACTAGAAGGATTGGCATACGCACTCAGGGAAGGCGCTGAACGGACAAGCCAACGTAGTAAGGTACCTATTACAGAGTTGCGGGTTGCAGGAGGTGGCAGCCAAAGTGATGCTGCAATGCAATTAACCGCCGATATTTTTGGTATCCCCGCTACTCGGGCGCATATATATGAAGCTTCCGGTTTGGGAGCAGCCATCGATGCGGCTGTTGGACTCGGTATGCACCCAGATTTTCATATGGCTGTACATGAGATGACACATATTGGTAAAACGTTTAATCCAGACCAAAATGCTCATGAAATCTATGATCAATTATATAAAAAAGTATATTTAGAGATGTACGACCGATTATTACCTCTCTATGAGGAAATTCATAAGATCACCAAACAAGGATCTTGAGATCATCAAATAACAGAATAATATAGAAAACCAGCTTCCATTTTTCACCTTTTTTTGACATCCTTTGCATATAAAATTGGATAGGGTATACTTTATTTAGCGCGATGATTGTTCATTCTTTTCTCTAGTTTTTTATATAAGAAAGGAAAGATCCATGAGTAGCTTGGTTGGCCAAACGTTAAATCGCTATCAGATTATCCACCTTTTGGGAGAAGGGGGTATGGGAGCAGTTTATAAAGCTCATGATTTAACCTTACAGCGCGACATAGCAATCAAAATTATGCACGAGCACTTTGCTCGCCAACCAAATTTTCGAGATAGATTCTTACAGGAAGCTCGCTCCGCTGCAAGATTAAATCACCCAAACATCGTCCAAGTACATGACTTCGGTCAAGCTCATTTACTGCTCTATATCGTGATGGAATTTATTCCAGGAGATAATCTTGAAGCAATGCTTAGAAATCTACGCGCCAAGAATGAATGGGTGTACTTACATGAAGCTATTGGATTGATCCAAAACTTGTCGCTTGCCTTGGATTATGCCCATCGCCAAGGTGTTTTACATCGTGATATCAAGCCTGGTAATATTATGCTTATCCCCGAAGCAGATAATGAACTCCCTTATCGTCCAGTAATCACCGATCTAGGTTTAGCGAAATTAATCTCTGGCGGAATGGTGACACAAGAAGGAACATCCATGGGAACGCCTGCTTATATGTCTCCCGAACAATGCGTTGGAGAGAATGTGGATGCACGAAGTGATGTTTATTCATTAGGCATTTTGCTCTTTGAATTATCCACGGGACAATTACCTTTCCCTGCTTCAACAATATCTGAAGCAATAAAATATCATCTAAAAACTCCCCCACCCAAACCACGGGCGATCGTATCTGATCTTCCAGAAAAACTTGAATTCACTATTCTAAAAGCTATAGAAAAAGATCCTTCAAAACGGTTCTCAAGCGCAGGAGAATTAGCGAATTCGCTCCAGAATCTGTTATCGGAAACAACACAAAACCTGAATGCCTCAACCACATTGCTGGGGAATGTGAGCCTAATGACTGAGTATCAAGTGAGCTTAATTGAAAAAAGAGGCATATCCATCTTTGATCAGGTTGATAAACCATCTGAAAGAACTGAGGATCAAATTCAAATTATTTACCCTGATAAAAGCTCACATACGATACAAGCCAAAGAAATAATGACCATTGGTAGAGATCCGGAAAATGACATCACAATTGATGATCGAAAAGCATCTCGTAAACATTGCCGTATTGAATATAATGAACCAACTTACCAAGTGATCGATCTAAATAGCACCAATGGTACTTATATCGATAAGAAAAAATTGCTTCCTGGTATTTCAACGATATGGCAAGCCAACACATCCTTATTGATTGGAGATACTTGGTTCCGATTAATCCCCAAAGAAAAAACTCTAAAAGTACAATCAAACATTAAAACCACAAAACAAATTCCGAAATTTAATCCTAATTATCTTCATTCTAGCGATCGTGGAGGGCGTGTAGGAATATACCTAGAAACAACACAGCTCATTGTCAAACCTGGACAAAGTGAAACCATTCCTTTGACAATCATAAATCACAGTACAGATGCAGACAACTTTAAAATCTCTATCAGTGGGATGCCATCTTCATGGGTCAGCATCCCGTCTGATTTCTTCTCGATGGATGCAAGCGATTATCGGCAAAGCATCATTCGTATTCATCCTCCTCTTTCGAAAGAAAGCCTAGCTGGTGAGTATCCCATATTTATCAGAGTAATCAGCCAAACAACTTCAGAAGTTGTTGAGGCAAGGATTACTGTGCTTATCAGTCCCTTTATCCAAATTGAAAGCCAAATCCAACCAAAAGTTATTAAATCCGGACAAACTGCACGTCTCCTAATTAGGAACACTGGGAATACACCCGCAATATTAAGAATTAATTGGCAAGACCAATACAATCAACTTCTTTTTTCCCCAAGAAGAATGCAGTTACAATTGGAGGAAGGACAGCAAGAAGCCAAAGAATTCCGAATTGAACAAAAAAAGAATAAATGGATCGGGGCTGATAAAAATATCCCTTTCAAAGTCACAATAAAAAATCAAAATGAGGAGACCCAAGAGAATAAGGCAGCTTTTTTGGTCACTCCTTACCTCCCTATGTGGATCATCCCTTTTTTGGTATTCGTTTGTTTAGCAATAACCGCTATCGTTAGCCTCACCACTGGTAGTATGGTTTGGCAATCGAAAAATGCAACTTCAACCGCACAGGCACACCAAACAGATCAAGCTTATTCGATGTTAGGTACAGAAGTAGGTGGAACTGAGACAGCCTTAGCCCTTCTAATCGCTAATCAATCAACTAAGAGCGCTGCAACACAAACAGCAAATTGGCTCAATGAAGATGATGATCGAGACGGACTTACAAATGAGGAAGAATTAACTCTGGGCACAATGAGTGATAAACGCGATACCGATGAAGATGGTTTAGATGATGGTGAAGAAGTCAATCATCACAATACCGATCCGCTTAATCCAGACACAGATGGCGATGGTATCACGGATGGTGAAGAAGTGAGTCAAGGTTTGGATCCTTTAAATCCAGATACAGATAACGATGGAATACCTGATCCTCAAGACCCTTCTCCATTACTAACATCAACAACCACACCAGATATACATGCTACTCATGATACAATTGCCTCTCAAACTTCAGTATCATTGTCTGCCACATCCCAAATGGCAGCTACACTTACAGCTCAGGCACAAGCAGAATCCATCGCAACCGCTGCAAAGATGACAGCGCTCGCACAAACTGCTATCGCTCAGACAGCTTCAGCAAATGCTACTTCTCAATCAAAAACGCTTACCGCTGCCGCGGCTAAGCCCATTGCATATATCTACAGCACAGATATTTCTACTGGACAAAATTTGGAATCAACCTTACTCCCATGGGGATACAAAGTTGACTTGATCATGCATGGTAATGTTCTATCAACCAACTTTGCCTCTTATCGTCTTATTATCATCGGACACGAAACTGGAAATAATGCAGATTGGGGCGACCCTCCTGGCGATCAAGCTCAGCACTTAGCCACATCCGGAAAACCAATTTTAGGTCTAGGCGAAGGAGGATACGCCTTTTTTGGAAGATTGAACTTATTGATCGGATATGGCAAAGGCGCCCATGGAACCGGAAAAGATATTTTCATTGTTGATCCTGTTGATTCAATATGGAATGATCCAAATGATATTACGATCCCTGGAGATCAAATAATTTCCTTATATGACACGAATAGCAAAGTAGTAGCGATCTATTTCCCAGATCCAATTATGGGAACACAACCTTTGGGGAGGGATGTAGGTTCTTCTAATCATTATCCATTAATCACACAAGCAGGACCCTTTTTCCTTTGGGGTTTTGATGATGGACCAAATTCCATGTCCAACAAAGGACTCCGTGTTTTTGAGAATGTACTTCGCTTTTTGATACCATAGTCATTTGAGAATGAATAACAATATTTCTACAATCAGGATTACTCTATGTTGGAATTAATTGGACAGACTGTTGCTGGGTTTAAGGTAATATCTCAATTACAGGAATATCCTGGGGGTAGTAAATATAAAGTTTATGACCCTAAGATGGATCGATCTGTGATCATGAGTGTCTTCCCGGATCATCCTACCAACGATCCGGAACAAAAAAAACATTTATTAGCAACGGGACGCGCACTAATGAATTGGCGGAATGCAGGTTTTCCACGCATATATGAAGTCGGACAAACAAAACTTCAATCAAGCGCCTCGATCGTATTCTTTATATCGGAATTCTTACCAGGTCCAAACCTCTATCAAATACTAGAAGAAAACCATAAACAGAATCGATGGATTTCATTAACAGAATCCATAGAATTGATCACATCTCTCTCCGTGACATTAGAGTACGCTCACAAACGTAATATATTTCATGCCAACCTAAACCCAAAGCAGATTTATTTCAGGCTGGATACACCACAGGAGCTTCCTTACCAAACCGTAATTACAGATATCGGACTCGCTCAATTAGGTTTTATTCCCGATCAGGATGCAGGTAACCCTTACCGCCCTTACTCATCGACTGAACTTGATAAACGAAAGATGGATGATGATATCTATGCCTTAGGCGTTTTGCTATACGAAATGACGACTGGTCAACTACCTCCCGGAATTTACGCTGCTGATCTGAGCATCCGTCATACCCAGAATATGATCTTAGCGCCTGGCATTATTCGCGAAGATTTACCCGACTCTATCGAAGAGATCATCATGACTGTTCTTTCATCGGGTAAAAGGAAATCCATATCTGACATCCATTCCTTTTACCAGAAACTAAGACAAACGCTCCCAATTGTAAAAAATATCTCATCACCACCGGAGGGCTTCTTAGAAACATCTAGTATATTAAATATCCTTGAAAAGAATATTGAATCTTCAAACAAAGCAGAGCTGATACCGACTTTCTTTGAAAAAGGGCTCGAATTAAATTCAGCAGAGTATATGCAAGATATCACGAAAGATCAAATCTTGATCTTCCATAATGAAAAGCTAACACAAACCATCGTAATGCAAGCGAATGGTTTACGAATCGGAAGAGCATCAGAAAACGAAATAGTAATTGATCACCCGGGTGTATCCCGTCTTCATGCCCGAATAGATATTTCTGAAACAGGATATTTGATCAAGGACCTTGGCAGCAGAAATGGCACATTCCTTGATGAAAAACGGTTAACTCCAGGGAAATCACACTCATGGGTTCCGGGTGAAAATATTCGAATTGCAGAAACATGGCTTCGGCTGAAATATGCATCACAGGGCGCCACAACAAAGGCAGTTATCGCGGATGAAACAGCACCAGCAATTTCTTCTGAGACTCAAGAATCAAGCACAAGTGAACAAGATAATCTTAGGTTAAGCAACAAGAAGTATCTCTATAGCCCTAATAAAAGATGGGTTGCTGCCTATTTAGATGCCCCAACGATATCAATTTCACCCGGGAATACTTTTGATGTAGATCTTTTTATACATTATCATGGAATATCAAAGGATAATCTGGGATTGACTTTAAATGGAATTCCATTATCCTGGATCCAGAAATTTCCAACTTCAATTAAAGTTCAACCTAAAGAATATCAACACCTCAAACTGACGCTACGCGTCCCACGTTCCTCAGATAGTCGTGCCGGACGCTATCGCGCAATCGTGCGAATAACCAGTCAACTAGATCCACGCGAATCGCTTGAACTTCCCCTAAATATTACAGTTACTGCTTATTATCAATTTGATTCCTATATTCAACAAACTACCATATCTCAATCTGAATCTTGTCAGGTTTATCTCCATAATAAAGGCAACCTTCCTGAGACATATACGCTAACTTGGGTAGACAATAACCAAGCTCTTTCTTTTGATCCTAATCAAGCAAAGATTCAAATTCCTGCAGGAAAATCTGCTGCTGTTGAATTCATTCCTGCAGTTAGTAAATCTGAGTGGTTGAGTTCAGAAAAAATACATCCATACACATTATATATTAGTTCACAATCAGGTAAGCTACATACACATCAAGGGGAGGTTACAAGTCGTGGGATTATTCCACCTTGGGCGCCAGTCATTTTGATCTTTTTATGTTTGATCATATCCTGCGTATCTATCTTTTTATATAACCAATTTACCTTACCTGTTCGCTCAGCGCAACAGACGGCGTCAGCTGGACAAACCGCTCTTGCCATCGTCATTAGCAATACACAAGAAGCTGCTACCGCGACTGCACTCAGTCTTCAAAATTCAGATTTTGCAACCCTGCAAGCTGTTACAGCTACATCGGAATGGCTATCTGAGGATAGTGATTTTGACGGACTTACCAATAGTGAGGAGATCGAATTAGGTACTAATCCAGACCTTGAAGATACTGACGAAGATGGATTATCAGATGGTGATGAGGTCAATCTTTGGATGACAGACTTCTTGATAAATGATACCGATCAAGATGGTTTATCAGATGGATATGAGGTACAGAAAGGATATGACCCACTGAAAAAAGATACCGATGGTGATGGACTTAATGATGCCGAGGACCCAGATCCTTTGCGATTTCCGACAAAAACCGCATTATCCATTCCAACCAAGATAATATCTACTCCTAGTTCAACTCCCACTGAAAGAATTCCTACTGAAACACCAACAGCTACACCAGAACCTGTCGATATCAATATTAGCATGCAGAATGGACAATCCATAGCTGTTCCAGGAAGTACAATCACCTATACCATCACAATCAATAATCCAGGACCAACTGATGTTTACAATGTCACTGTGACAGATATGTTTCCAAATAGTCTATCTAATATTACCTGGACGTGTTCCGCTACTGAAGGCTCAATTTGTCAAGCTCATGAAGGGAGTGGAAATATCAATACTAGCATTGACATTCTGAATGGAGGATCAGTTTCAATTATTAGTTTAGCAAGACTTTTACCAAGTGCAACCGGTGTATTAATAAATACAGCTAACGTAAGTGCGCCATCCCATCTGGTAGAGTCGAATACAGACGATAATCTAGCCATGGATACTGATACAATCCAACCCCAAGTAAATTTAGAGATCAATAAAACAGATGATCGAACAAATATCCATGTCGGTGAAAGAAATTCGTATCTCATTACCGTATCGAATACCGGACCTAGCAATGTATCGGGAGTAAATATCACCGATCAATTCCCCGCTCAATTTGAAAATATCACCTGGGTTTGTGAACCACTAGCAGGCTCAAGTTGTACAGTGAATGGCGAACAAGAGGGTGATATTCAAACCACTGTTAATATCAATGCAGGCGGTTCAGTAGCTATTAATGCTAAAGGTACTATTCGAAATGATGCAAGTGATAGATTAATCAACACCGCCTCGATTGAATCCCCATTACAACCCGAAAAGAACAATAAAACCGCAACGGACACAACCAACATACTTCCTTTGGCTGACTTAGCCATCGATATATCTTCGCCTTCTTCTGCGCCCATCAGCGCTACCATCACCTATACTGTCATGATCAGTAATTATGGACCCTCTGATGCAAGCGAAATCGTTTTTGATCTGCAACTTCCAGAATATGTTACTATTATTGATGCTTCACCATCTTCCGCAAATTGTGTAATCAACAATAATAATATCACTTGCAATCCTGGAACCCTATCGCATAATGACACCTTGCAAATCCTTATTGCGGTAAAAACACCCGATTCGCCAGGTACAATAACAGCGCAAGGCGCGGTACTTGCTAAGGAAGATGATCCTGTTCTGACAAACAATTCAAAATCTTTAGAGATTGATATTGAGTGATTCGTTTAATACAGTTGTTTTGAAATCGAGGGTTCCTTAATGTCAAATAATAACGAGAATCTTGATCACCTCATTCATTCATGGCAAACAGAACTCACCATCAAGGAAAATATCTATGAATGGAGAACCATCCCATCTCGCCAACCATCTAAGATACTTGATCTAGGACTTCCGGCATCCATTCACCCTCAATTAAGGAAATCACTTCAGAACAATGGCATCACTTCCTTGTATACCCATCAAATAATAAGTTGGGATTTGATCCAGGAGGGAAAAAATATCATTGTTGTATCTGGTACATCCAGCGGGAAATCACTATGTTATCAATTGCCAGTGCTGAACAAGATCTTATATTCTCCAAAAACCAAAGCCCTTTTTCTCTTTCCCACCAAAGCCCTGTCTCAAGATCAAAATAATTCTCTACGGGAATTTATTAGAAGACTATCCTTACATACTTCCCCGAAGGATTTAGAGCAAATTAGACAGTCATCGGATATCACGATCGCTCTTTATGATGGGGATACTCCCCAAAGAGAGCGACCAAGAATCCGCCAATCTACTTCCATTCTATTCAGTAATCCCGATATGCTGCATATAGGTATTCTTCCTCACCACACATCCTGGCAAAACTTCTTTTCCCATCTAGAATTTGTTGTTCTAGATGAAGCACACACCTACCGCGGCGTCTTTGGTTCGCATGTCGCTAATATTATTCGCAGATTGAAAAGGATCTCACACTTTTATGGAAGCAAACCACAATTTATCTTGACCTCTGCAACAATTGCGAATCCAGATGACTTTTCATCCCTACTGATTGGAGATGAAGTCATATGTGTAGATCAAGATGGATCAACTCGAGGACGAAAGCACTTTCTGATTTATAACCCACCAATCATTGATGAAAGATTAGGTTTACGAAGTAGCGCATTACAAGAGAGTGTTCGTCTAGCTAAAGACCTACTAACCAATCAAGTACAGACGATCATCTTCGCTCGATCAAGACGTAACGTCGAACTCATTCTCACTTATCTACGTGAAGAGTTTCAATTTGATCATCTTTCACATGGCTTTGCTAATAACTTAGAATTTACATCAGAAAAAATGATTCGCGGTTATCGCAGTGGTTATCTAGCTTCGCAAAGACGAGAGATCGAACAAGCCTTAAGAAATGGTGAAGTTAGAGCTGTTGTGGCAACCAATGCGTTAGAATTGGGAATAGATATTGGAAGTCTGGGCGCTGCATTACTTGTTGGCTACCCTGGTTCTATTGCAGCAACCTGGCAACAATCAGGTAGAGCAGGTAGAGGAGATCAGGAATCAATCACAATTCTTGTAGCTACTGCTTCCCCTCTAGATCAATTCCTGGCAGCTCATCCTGATTATTTCTTTGGTCGTTCGCCAGAGCATGTCCTAATAAATCCCGATAATCTACTCATTCTGTTAGATCATATCCGATGTGCGATATTCGAAATTCCTTTTCAATTTGATGAAGGCTATGGAAATCTAAATCCCGATCAATTACAGGAATTCTTCACAGTTATCCAAGAAGAAGGCAGCTTATTTCAAACAAAAGAAAAATATTTTTGGATGGCGGATGATTATCCAGCACAAAAGATCTCTTTGCGAAATTTAAACACTGCCCCGATCAATTTACAGGTTACAGGAAATGTTCATCAAAAAACCATTGGCCAGATCGATCAAGCTTCTGCTTATTGGATGGTGCATCCAAAGGCAATCTATATCCATGAAGGAGAACAATATTTTGTTGAAGACTTAGACCTAGAGAAAAATATCGCCTCGATAAGATTATCTGAAAGCGATTATTACACCATCGCTCGTACGAACACAACAGTCAATCTGATTGAAGAACATAAACATGAAAGATTACCAAATGTAGACAAGGCTTTTGGAGAATTACAAATCACTTCTCAAGTTATTGGATTTCATAAAGTTCAATGGTATACCCATCAGCGCTTAGGAACCGAAGAATTAGAAATGCCTGCAACAGATTTGCTTACATACGGCTATTGGTTCAGCCTCTCCGATAAAGTTATAGAACCTTTAAGGAAGTCAGGCTTTTGGACGAATGATCCCAATGATTATGGACCTAACTGGAATAGCCAACGCGAAAAAGCAAGAAAAAGAGATCATTATGCTTGTAATGTATGTGGAGTCCCCGAAGTTGTTCATGCTCATCATGTACATCACATTACACCATTCCGAAATTTCGAAAACTATCTCCAAGCAAATCGTTTAGAGAATTTGATTACTTTATGCCCTACATGTCACCGAAGAGTAGAATTAGCCGTTCGAGTACGCAGTGGTTTAGCTGGGTTATCTTATGTCCTTAAACATTTAGCTCCCTTTTTCTTAATGTGTGATCAAAATGATATTGGCGTTCATTCTGACCCAAAATCTTCTCTGACAAACGGAAAACCCACGATTGTGATTTATGATCAATTCTCAGCCGGAATGGGATTCAGTCAACATTTGTTCGAAAAACATGATGAGCTTATCAAGCAAGCTTATGAATTGATAAAAAACTGTAAATGCACTGATGGTTGTCCTTCATGTGTCGGACCTGGGGGTGAATTAGGACAAAGTTCGAAGATGGAAACTCTAGCAATATTAGAAGCAATCCTAAATAAATAACAAATCAAAATTATGTGTTCTCCAACAGCAATTATGATTTAATCAAAAGTGTTCAAACTCTCGATAAAAAAAGACATTTGTGATTAAATAACAAATAGATTGAGAACATTTAGATCAATCCGATTGTTTGGATAAAATTGCATCATTAATCAATAGTAATAATTGTGTATAGAAGGAATGAATAATAATTTTACTGATAAAATTTCACAAAAGTTGATCGCTCTGGGTGTAAAAAAAGGAGCAGATGATCTTCCAATAATGCCGAAATCACAGGATTATTCTATTGAGCGAATCGTTCCAGGACAGAACATTGAAACCCCACAAGGCGAAGTATATAGAGTAGAAAAATACTATATCAAAGAAGAAACCCACACCTTTCCAGAACCAACCACAAGTGCTTCATTAAATCAACTTGCTAAATGGGCACAAGATGAACGTGTTGCTGAGTTATCACCTGAAGAAATCGCCTTTATCGATACAGAAACAACAGGATTATCGGGAGGAACAGGAACCTATGCTTTCTTAATTGGAGTAGGAAGATATGAAAAAGGTAATTTTCATCTGACACAATTCTTTATGCGCAATCCAACTGAAGAACCAGCCCAATTATTTGCCCTTGAAGAATTCCTAGCTCCTTGTAAAGCGATTGTATCCTTCAATGGAAAAGCTTTCGATCTACCGCTGCTGCTCACTCGATATATCACGCATGGCTGGAAAGCCCCCTTTAATGAATTAGCCCATATCGATTTATTACACCTAGCTCGAAAGTTATGGAGCGACCGTTTACCCAGTCGCACCTTAGGTAATTTAGAAGTACAAATACTTGGTACAGAGAGGGAAGATGAAGATATTCCCGGTTGGATGATCCCATCCCTATACTTCGATTACCTACAAACAGGTGATGCCAGATCTTTAAGAAATGTTTTTTACCATAACGCCATGGATGTCTTCTCTATGTCCGGACTTCTAAACCATATGGCTGCTGTACTCTCAGATCCTCTTGATTTAGGTAATCAATTTAGTGTTGATTTGCTCTCCTTGGCAAAGTTGTTTGAAGATATGGGAGATCTAGAAATTGCTACGGAGTTATACATTCATGGGTTAAATCATGATGATATTAAGCAACATCGACTACCTGACCATATTTATATCAAAGCTCTGCAAAGATTGGCACAAATCTACAAAAAACAAAACCAGTTGGAAGCAGCTATTCGATTATGGAAGATTGCAACAGACCATCAGAATTTTGAATCCTATATTGAATTAGCTAAATGTTATGAACACCGTTTAAAAGATTATTCTGAAGCGATTCATTGGACAGAGAAGGCTATTGATTCACTTCCCGACTTTCTCAATGAGGTAGAAAACCAAAATATCTATGCTTCCTTCCAAGCAAGAATCCAATACTCCAATCTTGAACACCGTCTTGAGCGTCTGTACAAGAAAAATTCCAGGATAATATGACCATCGACACAAATCAAAACAAAGTCGCCCAATTTTTTAAACATAATTTTATAGTAAACCTCTTTGAAGGAGGTTTTTTTGGGCTGGCTATAAGCATTTCATCTTACCAAACGATCCTACCCTTATTTATCAGCAGCTATACAAACTCAGCCATCTTGATCGGTTTAATTCCTGCAATACACTCAGCAGGATGGCAATTACCACAACTATTCTTCGCTGGTCAAGTCTCACGACAATTGCGATACAAACCCATGGTCTTGGCAATGACAGCACACGAAAGAATCCCTTTCTTGGGATTAGCAATCACTGCCTTTTTCTTACCACGCTTCGGACCTAACGTCGTTCTTCTTTTTGCTTTTCTTATGTTAAGCTGGCAAGGATTAGGAGGCGGGGTCACTGCAATAGCCTGGCAGAGTCTGATGAGTAAAGTGATCATTCCCAATCGATGGGGAATTTTTTTCGGAATGCAGGGTAGCTTTTTTAGTCTTTTTGGGGCTATCGGTGCGGTGATCGCTGGCTATATCTTGGATAAAAACGATAGTCCATTTGATTTCACCTTATGCTTTTTAATTACCTTTGTAATAATGGTGTTATCTTGGGTAATTCTCGCAATGACACGGGAATTTGAAAGCCTCCCACCCTCGAAAAATCATAGCTCATCTGAATTTCGGACGAACCTTTTCCGAATTCTATCCACCGATAAGAACTTTCGATGGTATTTAATTGGACGTATGTTAACTAGTTTTGCAGTGATGGGCGTCGCGTTCTATACGGTATATGCTGTGAAAAATCTAGGGGTCAGTTTGATCAGTATTGGAGTAATGACAAGCATTTTATTTGGTATTCAAATAATCGCTAACCCCATTCTGGGATGGTTGGGGGATCATTGGAATCGACGTGTTGTCATGATCTTTGGGCTTTGCGCAGCAGTAGGTAGTTCTTTTTTGGCTATAATTGCACAAAATGGGGATTGGTTTTATATCGTCTTTCTGCTAGCTGGTATTGCCAATATTGCTTCATGGACACTTGGCATAACCATGACACTTGATTTTTGCAGTGAAGAAGATCGCCCTGCATATATTGGTTTATCTAACACACTGATTGCACCGGCGAATATCATTGCTCCATTCATCGGAGGTTGGCTGGCTGATTTTGCAAGTTACCAATCCACCTTCCTCGGCTCAGTCATTGGTGGCATCGCCGCGATTCTGGTTTTTATTTTTTTCGTCAAAGACCCTAATAATCATTATAAAGTTGAAATTACTCCACTTCCAGAACCAGAACACCCATAAACCATGAAGTGGTCATTATAAGACTCCGATTTCAACTTCTCCGCGTAAGACGGATAACATTCTTTCTGGATCACATAGCTTTAGACAATCAGCAGCCCGATCCATTCGACCGCGTCGGATATAAGCTATCGTCTCTTCCTCCAGCCAAGAGACATTGATTTCGGATTCATCAAATTGAACCACCTTTTCTGTCTTTGCAAAAGTATCAACCCATTCGCTATTCTCTTTTCGTTTCAAATCCGCAAAGATTTCTACTTTTAAACCATTGAAATCGAATTTTCCAATAACAGAACTGTATTTCATATCCTCACAATATTGCACATCTTTGATCAGCTGACTGCGAAATAAATCTTGAAATCGATAAACTGTTTCTCGATCCATTTCAAAATCAATATCATTCACAGCAATGGGTACTCCTTGCAAAACCGCAGAAGCGCCGCCAACGATTTTATACGGAATTGCTTCACGATCAAGTTCTTGGATGATCTTTTTCAGTATCGATTGCCAATTTCGTTCTCGTGTTTTGAAGCGAGTAAGACGATAAAAAAAGGAGTATATGAAATTACACATAATCATACTTCGTTTATAAATCTTCAAATCCCAAACGTAATACTTTTATCCAGCACTGATTAGCCTTACAGATTTCTTTAACAGAATTCAATTGTTCGATTGAATCCAAATATTCCGTAATGATCACCCCATTAATAGCTCTTTCCTTTAAAATTTTTCCAATTTCTGAAAAAGTCCCTAATACCTCAATGCCATGGATTCTACGACCAGTCAATAATGAATCATCTGCAAGGATCCCTACCGGCAAATAATTGAATCTAGGGTTCATTTGTATCCAACGTATAGCCATTTCACCAAAATCACTAGCGCCATAAATGATCACTCGTTCCTTCCCAATCCGATTCTGACTAGCTGAAAAAAGTAGATCTAAGAATTTGAATGACGATCGTGAAGTAGATAAGCTTAGAAATAAAAAAACCCCGAAAAAGAGGATTATTTTAGAAGGAAAATCATTCATCCACACATGATCAGTTAATGAATTAGTGATAAATAATATTCCTGCGAAAAGCGCAATACCCCCTACAGCAGCCTGGATATAACGCACAAAATCATCTAAACCGACATAACGCCATAGCCCTCTGTAAACTCCCATCAAGAAGTTAGCCAGATAAGCCCCAGCTAATGCGATTGGTAATGTTTGTAAATAGAGCGCTAAGCGCTCATTATTCATAACAAGACCATAATTCGCTAAAAATGCCAAATAAAAGGCAATTGAAATCAAGAAAAAATCCAATCCAAATTCTAATAATCTTCTGCGATAGGTAATTTCACCAATTACTTTTGCAATTATTGGACTTCCTTGAACATCTGAACTTGAAACCACTTTCATACGACCGAGGTATGCTGCCACTAAAGCCAATACAATCACAAGCAAAGGTACCAGCGCTAAACTCATCCAATAGTTGATCGATTCTAATGCCGCTGCCATGATACCCGTAACAAGAGCAATAGCATATAAGATATATAAAGTCTGCCTTTCATTCAAACCAAAAGCAATCAACCTATGGGAGGTATGATCCCTTCCTCCATGGGCAGGAGACTGTCCGCGCATTAACCGAGTTATCATGACGAGTAAGGTATCAAGAATTGGAAGTAAGAACAGCAAAGTTGGGACACTCAAAACTGCGAACACATTGGACGCTTGTTGCTGCTGTGCAATCGCCAATACCGCCAAAGTAAATCCAAGGAAGAGGCTACCACTATCTCCCATAAAAATAGATGCTGGTGGAAAATTAAAGAACAAATATCCCAAAAGACTTCCCGCCAAAGTAATCGATATCCAGAATAGCGGTTGATTCCCCTCCCGCCAGAAGAAATACCCAAGTATACAAGCAGCAATAAGCGAAATCCCCCCCGCTAAACCATCCATATTATCCAGTAAATTGATCGCGTTTGTGATTCCCACCAACCATACAAAGGTGAAAAGAATATTCGGTAATTGTGCTAGAATCTCGTTTTCAATCCGTGGATTAAAGAAAGTACTCGTATAGCCTAATAGAATCACTAAAGAGGCTGCTAATATTTGCCCAAGTAATTTAGCCAAAGGGGAGATTGGATGAAAATCATCATATAATCCAATCACAAATATGATCATTGAACCTGATAATATCCCCCAAGGCAACTCTTCCCATTGTTCTAGAACTGTAAAATAAATACTTAGACTAAGAATGAAACCAAGAAAAATCGCGATTCCGCCTAATGTTGGCGTTGGAGATTTGTGCCATCGATCCAATCTCGGTTCTGCAAGATATCCCCATTTGTAACTAAGCCGCTTGATCAACGGGATCAATAGGACACTGAATAGAAGCGCCAAGAAAAAAGGAAAGAAAGTAAAAACCATCTTATGGTTGAATACCTAATTGCGATAAATAATCTTGTACAGATTGTCTCTGTTCTTCAGGCGCAAAGTCAATCGCAGCCAAGGCTTTTTCGATTGCATTACTTTCATCACCATTAAGTAAGTATAACCGTACCAAGGCTAATTCAATTTTATATCGATCGGGGGTATTAGGATAAGTAATCAGGGCGAGTTCGTAAGCATCAATGGCTTCTTGCACATTCCCTAATTCCGAATCCACACCACCCAGTGCAACTGCATATCCATATTTCTGGGAATCATTTAAAGAACCTGCCAATTCGATCGCCTTTTGATAGTAATTTCCTGCTTCAGTATAAGCATCCTCCTTATCAGAGTCATCTTCAGATAATGCAGAAGCATATCTTGAGAAATAATCACCAATTAGCCCATATGTCCAATCATAATGAGGATCAATTTCTAATGCGATTTGTAGTTTTTCATAACCCTCTTCCGGTTGATTCATGAGATTCATTAATAGAACTGCCCATTCATCCCATAAGCGAGCATTATTGGGACTTAGGTTCACAGCCTTTGAAAAATAATCATTCGAAGCAAGGACACGTTCTTGTTTCAATACTGGATCATCCGTGTATGATGACCAAAGACTGTGTAAACGCGCTATATTAGCGGTATGGTCTGTATTTAAGGGATTAATTTTCTGGGCGCTTTTTAAATCATCAGCGGCTTGAGCAATCAACTTTTCTCTCTCTTCTAGGTCATCCATCAATTTTGCTTGTTCTAGATAGGCTCTTCCTAAAAAGAGATAATAATAGTCTTCCGCAGGGGCAAGATCATTAGCATGATTGTAAATCTCAATGGCTACTGGCCAAGTTTTAGAGTTGCTGAAGATGTCTGCTGTTTTGAATGCAATATCCGCTTGGATTACACGTAAATTGGTATAAGAGGCTATCCCAAAAGCGCCAGCGATTGAAATAATAGCAATCAAACTGCTAAATACTTGATAACGTGCCCTTTGCTGAGACCAATTATTTGGAATAGCAAATGCCAGGATAAAAATTAGAATAAATAATCCAATATAATATGAAGTTAATAAACCTTCCGATTGTCTCACCTGAAGTAGAACATCTCTCAAGGATTGAGGAGCAACTCTTGACAATGCGGCTAGCGATTCGGCATGCCAAATCCAGAAAGCAAAAGCGAAAATGATTGAAATAGCAAGTGCAACCAGAATGGTTTTAATCCAATCTCTTACTTGTTCATGAACCGAAGCTATTCGTAATTGAGAGCTTTCGGATGCCATTAACAAAACACCAAAAATCCAACTCGTTAGAAGCAGCGTTAAGATACCACTCGAAGAATGATCCGATGAATTACCTAATCGAGTAAAGGAATTCCATAGTATCTCTGTTGCTGTTTGGCTTCGGCTAGGATTGGTAATTAAATCAAAACCTAATGTCACCAACAATACTGCCATAATTAATCCAATGATGATCGCTTCATGTAACCAGAATGGTCGATCGTTAAAAAATAATCTCATAAAGCTATCTGGTGAATTTTTTCGACGGCGAGATTTTAATTTCCTCTTCTGACGAGCTGCTGATTGACTATTTGCAATATTTTCATCGATTTTTGATGGATTAGAATCTACTTGTTCTTGATCGTTGGAACTAAAGAAAATCCCATGATAAGGGAATACCCATCCAATCAAAACCAAAAGCGCTGCATAAACCCAAAAATAGATACGTGTTGCAACAATAGCGATCCCAAAGTTAATCTCAACAAAATGCGCCATCAAAGCGGCTAATAAACCTAACAGGAAATAAGCTCGCAATTTCTTTTCTTTATTATCAAAGGCTTTAGTTTTGCTAAACAGTGAAATCAAAATCAGATAAATCAATACCCCCACAATCATCCCAAAGGGTAGAGCGACACCCAAGAACTTAATACCTTCCCAATAAATAAATATTATCGAACTAAGAAAGCCTCCCAAAATATACAATCCAATAAAAATATTTCTTTGCTTCCTACTGTTTATCAAATTTAGCCATTTCAACCCATAATAAATTACCAAGCCAAAAAGCGTTAAATAGGCTATCAAACCAAGTACACCGGTAATGATGACAGAATCCCAGGTCTCATTGTGGGATCGGTCAGGAGAGGCATTTCGTTTTTCAACTTGGGTTAATTCTGGTGGATAAAAGCGGTTATAGGCTACATACATACTCTCAGGACCATATCCAATCAAAGGTCGCATGAAGTTAAATGGATCCTTTCTGCCATCTGGATATTCCAAGGGTTCATGCGGTTGGATCAATTCCGCAGCGCCAGACCAGATCAACGTTCGGACTCTACCTGTTCGGCTTTCCGCATCCAAGAGCTCTCCCAACCGACCAAACTCAGACCTAGAGCGTAAGTTCTCCAATGGTCCATTGGGGATATTTAATAACACCAGAAAGACCACTGCTGAGATAGCAATTACTACTCCACTGATCGTTAACCAACGCGCACGCCAAATCAATGAAAGTCCCAACCAGATGAACACAAGACTTATCCCCCACCCAAGCCAAGGACCACGGCTGCCTGTATAATAGAGAGCAATCACCTGTAATGAAGCGATAAAAACGTAACCCGTGGAACGTGAAAAATTGGGTATTTGAGAACCACGTTCATCCATGAGCGCTTCAAACGAGTCAACAATGCGCATGAATGTTAATGGGAAGACCAAGATAAGATATGCAGCGACAAAAATCGAGTTTCCCATATTCGCGGCGATACGTCTGGTGACATCTCCCCCCCAAGGGATTGGATCTATCCCAAAGTGCTGCAAAACTCCATATAAACTGACCGGTAAGCTTGATATGATAACCACTCCAATCATCCGCTCTACCTGTACACGTTTTCTTAGATTTGCAAGCATAGATAAAAAGATGACTATGTAGGATAAAGTCGTATATGTCCCTTGCATTCGCTGATAAGATCCCCACAAACTAACGCGGGGATTAATAGAAAATATCGTCGCTAGGATATAAACCAAAGCCAAGGCTAATATGGGAATAAGGAGAGGGATGTTCCAGATTGTCTGGAGTAATTTCTTCTCGCGTGGTAACACATTCCAATCAATCCCCCCACCTTCTATTATTTTAACCATCCATGCAGCGATAACCACTAGGGCAATGGTACGTAATAATGCAATTTTATCGGGTTCGAATATTCGGCTAGAATAGATATTAAAAAAAACAGGAACGACAATTACCGCCGCTAACCAGGCAGCTTCTAGTACACCTTCTGCGAAACGATATAATCTAGTAGGCAAGATATTTCCTCAATTCAACAATGGTTTATATATTCATCTTCCTTATTATAACGAATGGTATCATATTGATAAATCCTTTTCCCGTTTTACCGTTTACTTATCATGAACTTACGCTGAAGACTGGCTAATCCCAAGTTCAACCATCGCATCTGGAATAGTACGCTTGCGTCCATCGATAGAGAATATTTCAACCAATCATAAGCTTTCTTCCAATCATTTCGTTTTAGGCTGCCATAAAAAGCATGCAAGCCAATATGACTTCTTGCTCGATTAGCTTGCTGATGAATCACCCCTTCATTCAAGTTCAACAAATTTGAAAGATTAGGTTTCTTTAAAACTTTTTCTAAAACTTGTAGTTGCTCTTCAGCCATCTCAGAAGTTAAGGCAACTGTTTTCGACGTTGGGTTCAATCGAAATCGAGCTACAATATCTGATAAACGGTAAAATTTCGCCCCCGATAACGCCATACGAATCCACAAGTCATAATCGAGTGCATATTTCAAAGATTCATCTAATAAACCAACTTTTTCCATGATAGGACGACGCCAAAGTGAACCAGGTTGATTCACCAAACACTCTCCAATCAAATTTTCCTTAGAGAAGGTCAGTGTATCTTTTGGTAAGATAGGAGTTGGAAGCAATTCTCCCTGAGAATTTATCCTTTGTAAGCGACCATAAACCACATCAATATCAGGGTACTGTAAAAAGACTTTCACAGATCTTTGAACGGTATCTGACAACAAGATATCATCAGAATTGATCCAACCAAGGATATCCCCTTTTGCCATTCGTAACCCTTTATTGATCGCATGTCCTTGACCTTTATCTTTTTTTGATTCCCAATAAGTAATCCGATCTGAGTATTTTTCTAATATCTTAACACTTCCATCACACGAGCCACCATCCATAACGATATACTCAATATTTGGGTAGGTTTGATTCAGGACAGACAATATCGTATGCTCTAAGAAACAACCTTGATTATGAGATGGTGTGATGATCGAAACCAAAGGTTGCTTATTCAAAGGCATCTCCTTTTGGGTTTTGAAGCAGTGTTTCATATAGTTGGAGGTATCGCTTCGCGATCTTCACCTGATCATATTCTTCTACGGCTTTCTTGCGTGCTGCTTTGGAAAGCCTCTCCCAGCGCTCAGGGTCTTCCAATACCCAAACAACCCCATCGGCTAAACCTTGTACATCGCCAAAATCAACCAAATAACCGTTCACCTTATGGGTGACCATATCAGGGATCCCGCCTACTCTAAAACCGACACATGGGGTACCACTAGTGAGCGCTTCCATCACAGTTAATGGAAGATTATCCTGTGTTGAAGGTGTTACGATTAAATCAACCGCGGAATTTACTAAGCCAAGAGAAATATCATCATTGAAATAACCTGGGTAATGAGCCTTGAAAGGCAAATCCAAATCAAGTTTTTTATCACTAATTCCTAGGACTACGATCTCCAGATCATACCTAAGAGGACTCATAGCAAGATAATCAAGCATCTCTAGAAAGTAGTTAAAACCTTTATAAGGATTTACTCTAGGATTTACAGCGCTAAACAGAATCAACCGCTTCTCTAAGGGCAGGTCTAGGATATCTCTAGCGATTTTCTTGGGTGTTGGACGAAAATGATTTAAGTTCAATCCATGGGGAATCAGAATACTTGATCTGTCTTTAAATAGACTGCTCTTTGAAACACATTCTGAAATCCACTGGCTTGGACAAGCCAGCGTTAAATTGATATCCGACCATGCTCTCTTCTTTCGATTAAAAATCCAATGGGATAGATCATATTTTCCAGAATGCTTGAGTTGAGGACAATTTCCACAAGTATTTTGATAACCTTTACATCCATGTGTCATTTGACAACCACCCGTGAATGCCCACATATCGTGAAGAGTCCATACAATGGGTACATCGAATTTTGATAATGACTCAATGCGAAGAAACCCCTTGTTTACCCAATGTAAATGAATGATATCGGGTGAAAATTCATTCACTTCTTCACGAACATAAACTGGATTCTGTAGCCATGATGTTGCAAAAGCAGAACTTTGCTCCCCAGTAAGATAAAGCGGTAATAAATCGAGCGTTGGTCGTAACGCGGCTAATCCTTTGGCGATTTTTCCACTTGGCGCGATAATTCTAGGATCATCAATAGATTTTGATTGCACTAATACCTTGACATTTACCCCAATAGAAAGAAGCCCTTGATACAATCGATGGGCTGCTCTAGCTGCACCGCCTTGAATATCAGATGTACTGAGGAAAAGAACTTTCATGATAATAGGAAAATCCTAACAAATATTTTTTACCGAGTGTCTTTCTTATGGGTGTTCATTTCTTAATCCTTCATCTTTTTTCGTAGAATTGGCTAAATCTTTTTCGTATATTAACAAGTTTTTTAAATAAAGGTAAGGGGATATAACATAACATATAATATAAATAGTAAATGAATATTGTATTATTCTTTTTTATAGCTTGATTGAAAAGTTTTTTAGCAATGAATAAATTTCCACCACGCATTAGTAAAAAACCAAATTGATAATTTAGATTTGCAAGAGCTAAATCTCTTGTCTTTGCTAATCGATATGGATTTCTTGAGACAGAATCATTAATAATATTTATTCCACAGTAGTATTTCTTCTCCCAAAATAAATTAGCAGTAATATTTCCAGAATGTTTTCGATAACGTGCAAGAGGCTCAGGGATTAAACCTATTGGATATTTTTCAGCAATTCGAATCCACATATCCCAATCCTGAGATGCTTCATAATTATTAAAATAACCAACATGCTCAAATACTGATTTTTTAATTAATGGTGTAGGGCTAGGAATGAAATCTTGAATAAGAATTTTTTCTAGAATATCACCTTCCCATAATATTTGCTTCTCTCCAAAAGAATATAGGGTCTCTCCAGTCATTCCATCAAATGCCTCAGCATCTGAATAGACCCAAGCAAGATCAGGCTTTTTCTTTATTAACTCATACTGTATTTCCAATTTATTAGGTTTCCAAAGATCATCTGAATCCAAAAAAGCAATCAATTCGCCTCTAGAACTATTTATGCCAGTATTCCTCGCAGATCCTTGCCCTTGATTATCTTGTTGAATAATTTTAATTCTTTCTCCGTACATAGAAAGCACTTCTAATGTATTATCTGTAGATCCATCATCTACAATAATTAACTCGAAATCCAAATAAGTTTGTGCCAATACACTATCAATTGTCTCAGTAATTAAAGTTGAACGATTATAAGTAGGTATGATTACACTCACACGAGGCATATTGATTTGATCCTACTTTTTTAATCCTATTTGGTTAAATAATGTTTTATATCGATGATGGTAGGTATGGGATCTTACTGCACGGTTATGCCCAGCTACTCTAATCTTTTCAGCCTCAGAAAGGTGGTTAAGATAGTATTTCACTTTATCCAGTAACTCATATTGATTTCTATATGTAACGATTTCTTTATTGATTTCGTACATCTCTGCCAATTCTTCGCTATACCCAGTCATATATAAAGCCCCACTCATTGGCGCTTCAAATTCTCTCAGATGCAGATGCTTTACGATTTGTTTACTTGGGTCATGATGATCATATACTTCTAAAAAACCTAAGCTAACTTGGCTCCTACTATAGAGAGTAATTAATTCTTCATCAGATATTGGTAAATTCATATTATGCGGAAAACGAGCAAATAAATTCCGACGATAATCATAGTCAAATAATAAACCAGAATAGTATGCTTGATTTCCGATTTGATTTGCTATTAATGAATTAACTAACAATAAATATCTATGAAAAACCGATCCCAATTTATGAGGATATCCGATCATCCATCCAGGTCCATAAACTTGTACATTAATATCATTTTCGAGAAGGTGAGAAATATATCTTGCTCTTAATGCATAGCTTGACCCAACAAAAGACACGTTAATATCTCTCGTGATATTGATGGGTTTAAAAAATTTAGGATTTGACGCCATCGGAAACCAAAGGGGATTAGCACCAACATCCAAGAATTTCTGTTTTGCATCCTTTTCGGAATGTAAATTATAATCAAAATGTTTTGATAGTTCCTCCACTAAATAGAATTGATGAGCATTATTACAAGAAAAATTGCAGGTGGGAACACCAATCTTGCGAATATCATCAATTACAGTAGGATCAATCATCCCATCTATCAGATAGGAAAAAAATAAATTAAATGGCTTACGGTCATGTTCTTCTCGAAATATATCTAATAATCCCTGGCTAAAATTCAGAATTTTTCGATTATTTTTTTTTCGCATTGCAATGCGACCTTCTTCGATCGAAAACAAGAATACATCATGACCCAAATCAAGAAGGGGCTCATATAAATTTCTATACCAAGTCTGATTTTCCTGAATAGCAGCATTAGTTGTACTGTGAAGAACTTGAAAAATCCGCATTTATAAGCATTCCATATCAACAATAGGAGAAATCGCGATCCAATTTTGATATTGAAAATTCTCTAATCGTTGATCGTATCTACTGTAGTGTTTTAACTCTTTTGGAAAAACCTTAAAAAGTTCATAATGATAAGTCTGTAAAAACATAAAAATATCCTGTAATAAAATACGCGCATCTATATTACATCCTCCATATTCAAATTGAATATACTTAATAATCCCTCTCTCTATTAGTGATTCGCCACCTTTTAGAACCTCTAACTCATGACCCTCAACATCAATTTTCACATAATCAATACTATTAATGTCCATCTCAGCGCAATAATTATCTAATGTATTTATTATTATAAGTTCTTCAGTTGTTTTATCAAATATCTCTAAACCATCTACTACCCCTTTTCTTTGATATAAGGAACTTAAACCTGAATCTCCAGAATATTTATATAATAGTTTTTCACCTTTTTCTGAACTTAAACCAAAATTATTTAAAATTAACCCTTTATCCTTTACTCTTTCAGATAAAATCATGAATATATGTTTACTTGGTTCAAAACTATGTATTTCTAAATTATGATTTATTTTTTTAGCTAGGTTTGTCCAATATCCAACATTTGCGCCAACATCAAATACGATTTTTGATTTCGGCATATAAAATTCTAATAACCTTAATTCCCCATTCCTTATCATATCAGAATTATTCTCCGAGTTGTATTTATCACAGTATCTTTTAGATATCCGATAAATAAAGTCGTTATGGTAAATCAATTTCCAAAAATTCATTTGTTCCATTCTGTTCTAAGAATATTTTTTAAACCAGAACATACCACATGCATAATCACTCTTATCAAACGTGTCAAGTTCTACATTCTCAACAAATCTACCATCATCATGGACTCCAGAAAATTCTATCAACTTCAGATCAAAAAAAAATTCAAGTATGGTTTTAGGCTGATGTATACGGTGGGCATTAAAACACACACGTGACTTACCCACAGGAACTACAAAAAAAAGATTACCACCGGGTATAAGTACACGTGCTAATTCTCTTGCAGATTCATATGTACCTTTTGGATTAATTGGATCCCCGTAACGTCCTAAACCAATATGCTCTGCAACATGTAAACACGAAAGAGATTCCACTGCTTCAGATTTGAATGGTAGTTCAAGAATATCACTACGAATATTCGTTAATCCTTCAATAAAAGCTTCAAGAGGACGATAATCAATAAATATTACGGGAATTATTGAGCTAAGCAAATTAACAAACATTGTTTGAGAACCAATATCCAAATGCTTTCTTGGTTTTTGGTTTACAATCCGTCGCATAGCCCATCCGTTAGTATAAAAATAATGTTTATCAACAGCAGTACTTTTAGTTCGATCATGAATTTGTGGATATAAATCTAATATATTTAACCGTTCTGAATTTGAGCTATTATGATATTTAAACAATTCAATAAAGAAACCTGGATAAGACAGCAATCCTCTTAAAAAGTAAACAGGATCAAGCATTGGTAAGAGCCATTTTCTACTTTGGATATAAAAAAACACTAATCCTTTTTTTATCTCCTTATTTATCATAAAGATCCTTTATTATCTCAAAATTATTATCATCATAAAATAAAAAGTTATATGTATTCAACTCTTTTTTATCTCTTTCAATCTTTTCAACTTCTTCTATCGTAACTGGAAGTAGATTATCATCAGCATAAATTGCTTTATAACCCTTCCTAAAAAACGATCTGAATATCTCGCTAAAATTCGGATTAAATTCAATTCCAATTGGTTGGTGTTGCTTAGTTACTATTTCAATAATCCAAATTGGTTTTGGATTATTATTGAGAATTTTGCTTGCACTATCCAGCATTTTCTTCTCTGCACCTTCTATATCTACTAAAATTAATGCTCTTTTTCCTTTTATTCTGTTATGTAAAACTAAGTCTAGAGTTGAAACAGGAACAAGGGTTTTATTAAACTCAGAATTGTTTGCCCATCCATTAATTATTGAAGACGAAGTATTACTTCCATATATATCAATCACACCGATTTTGTTTGATAATGCAATTGGATATATTTCAACATTTTCCCAACCATTTATTTGAATGTTTTTATATAAGAATCGAAGATTTCTCACAATTGGCTCAAATGCAATTACTGGCTTTCCCAAAGACAAAGCATGGCAACAATAATAACCCACATTTGCACCTATATTGATAAAAACATCAGACTTAGACAAAAGTTTTCGAACTATATTCGTTTCAAATGGTTCAAAATTACCCGTTACCATAAATTTATTTCCCACAAATTTGAACTTCCACTCTGTATATACTGGGTTTTCCAAATATTCCATTTCCTCAATTCCTTTTTTATATAATAAAAATATTTTGAGGAGGCTGCTCTTCATTTTATTTTTTAATGTTTTTTTTTTATTATCTTGATTCTTCATTTTCTTTTTACAATTCTTCAAGTAAATCTATCTAGCTGCTTGGTAGTAATAAATTATTGATAATTACATAAGGAAAGTAACAATCTGTTTTCATTTGTAATTACCAATATGCAAAACGAAGGCCAATCTGAAGAATGGATATATCTCACCAATCTGCTCTATCAATAATATCGCGCGTTCCGATACTAATAATCCATGAACCAACTGCAATAAACTATGCTTATAGTAGAGCATCAACCATAGTAAGACGAGATAATCGAATGAAAATAATTATCTTTGATCATTTAACTTCGATTTCCAGAGATCTATTACCATTCTAATCGCCTCAAATAATACACTCTTTTCTAAACTAAAGAGAGTAATTAAATAAATAATCGAGAATATTGCACTAGAAATCAAAAATATCAGCCAGTCTGACAAAAACGAAAATACATATAACTCAAGAAAAAAAGTTATTCCTAAAGCTAAAAACAATGAGAGTGTTGGAATAAGGAATAAACGTTTCAATGAAAAATCAACAAAATCTTTAATATAAGTCAATAATAGTCCTACACCAACAAAGATCATTAAGTTAACGGCAATAGCCACTCCAACAATATCAAAAAGATTACCGAATAAGAATAAGCCTAAGATTAAAATAAGAAATTGTACCGAGCGGGTGATGATAACTTTTTGTGGTTGCCCAACACTCACTAATATCCCTGCAATTGTTACTTTGATCGGATCAAGCATGATGAAGATCAACATCAACCGAAATGCATCAAGCATTGGCATCCATCGTTCTCCAATTAATAAACGAATTAAATATGGAGCAACAAGAAATAGCCAACCTCCCATTAAAAAACCTGTTCGTATTAATAAGGCTGTAAATCTGAAGAATGCTTGTGAAAGACGAAGTCGATCGTTCTTTAATGCCGCATATACCCCTACCGCGACTTGATTAACGGGAAGTGATAAAAAAGACCGTGGATACGTGGCAAACTTGAAAGCTTTCGAATAATAACCCAGAAAAAGATCTCCTAAAAAATAACTTGTCCATAAATCATCAACTTGATCTATACCTTGTCCAAGTAGATCAGAAATATTTGTGCGAAACCCAAAGCTCAGGAAATATTTTATTCTTTGCCAATCCCAATATAAATGGGGTTTCCAGACAGGTTTCCAAATATAAAAGAAGAAAAAAAATCCCACCACATTCACTAATGCGCCACATAATAACGCCCATATCGACTTGTAATGAATTGCTAAAAATATTGAGATAACAGCAGTTATCCATGTATTGATCATACTTATAATAGCTAAACGTTTATGATCTACCCGACGTATTAAAATAAATTTTGGCGTATCAGAAATCCTTGTGAAAAAGATAATCGTTGTAATCACTAAGAAAACATATAAATGTAGGTTTTCAAGGAAGATAAATCCGAATATTCCCAACGAAAATGCCCATAAAACACTAGAGATAAACCGCAATGTGAATAATATGGCTGCAGCTTGTTCCTCATTTTCGGTCTCAGGACAACGGTGCCAGAATGCTGATACGAATCCAAAATTAAAGAATGTGCCTGTGATAGATACAATTGCAGACATACCAGCATAGATTCCAAAAAATTCAATAGGTAGGTAACGCGCTAAGATGATCGTCTGGATGAGACCGATAGGGATTCTGGATAAATTTGAAAAACTATTCCAAGCTACTGAAGTAACGCTGCGTTGTGCTAAGCTCATTTTAGACGACTGTTCATCATATTCCTTGTTACCAATTAATAATACTCAAATAAAGTATAGCATGAATGATTGTTTTTCATTTATTCAACAAGTTCCCAATCCCAACCATCAAATATCCATTCTGTAATTCTTAATCTCATAGTAAATAATAATCAGACAAAGCTTTGTATCAAATAATGATTAGTGAAGTTCAGAAAGGATAAAACGAGTATATAATTATTATCATTATTAAGCAGACAATCTCTTCAATAATTCACTCCTTGGAGGGCTGAGTGCAAATCACTATTGATGCACGCATGATACTCAATCATCAAACTGGGATCGGTAGATACATTTCCGGACTAACTCAAGGATTTCAGCAAGTTAATTCAGGGGATCAAATTACTTTTTTAATCCAAGATCAATTGTCCTCCAAACATCCGATTAGAGATTTGGCTGGTAAAAATCTTATTCTTCAAGAAATTCCATTTCAACAAATGGATATCAGAGCCTGGTTAACTATTCCTCGTCTGGTTCGACAAACAAAACCCGATCTGTTTCACTATCCACATTTTGATCTACCCTGGACGACTCCAGAACCGATTGTTATTACGATTCATGACCTTAAGTATCTATCTCAACCAGAATTCTTCAAGAAATTTCGCTTTCTTAAACGCCTAACTTACAGGTTGATGATGCGTGTTTCTATCCAGCGAGCTAATCACATCATAACTGACTCTCAAAATACGGCTCGCGATTTAGAAAATATTTTCAGCATAAATACAAAAAAGATCTCAACAATCCACTTAGGGGTAGAAGGTAAGTTCTTTGAACGAAAACCAGTCAGTCGAATAAATCAATTTCTTAAATCACTTCAAATCGAACAACCATTTTTTTTATACGTAGGAGAAAGACGTCCGCATAAAAATATCAACGCCTTGATCAAAGCTTTTGCTCAATTTTTAAATCGACAACCATATTTCCACCTCGTGATCGTAGGGAAATCTTATCAGGACTATAAAGAGCCAGAACAAATAGTCACTGAATTCGATCTTAAAAATTCTGTTTATTTCATTGATCACATAAATGATAATGACCTTCAAACTCTTTATCAAGCTGCAACCGCTTTTATATCCCTCTCACATTATGAAGGTTTTGGGCTGCCCGCATTAGAAGCCATGGCGAGTCAAACTCCAGTGATCGTATCAAACAATACATCTTTCCCCGAAGTGGTTGGCGATGCAGGGATATTGATCCCCCCGAACGATATCAACCAAGCCGTAAAAGCTATGCTTCAAATAACCAGTAACGATAATTATCGTCAAGACCTGATCGAGCGGGGTATAAAACGAGCTCGCACCTTTACATGGAAAAAATGCGCTCAAGAAACTCTGGATATTTATCAACAAACTATCAAAGATTACAGGGAAAGCTAATGCAAGAACCGATTTCAGTAATCCACATCATCACGAGGTTAATCGTTGGAGGAGCTCAAGAAAATACGATCTATACTGCAGAATTATTGGATAAGAAACGTTTTAATGCATCCATTATATCCGGTCCACAAACAGGTAGTGAAGGCAGTCTCATCGAAGAAGCACGCGCAAGAGATGTTCAAATCAAGATAATGCCAAGTTTATTAAGAGAGATCAGCCCGTTAAATGATGTGATAACTATGATCAACCTTGTTCGTATTTTCCGTCAGGAACCCATCGATATTATCCATACCCACAGCTCTAAAGCAGGCATCATAGGTCGATTAGCAGCCCATATCGCCGGCATCCCAATCATTATCCACACGGTTCATGGTTGGAGTTTCCATGATTTTATGTCGCCCATTATTCGACAGATTTATATCATTTTGGAGCGCTGGGCTGCATCTTTTACCGATGCCATCATCGTTGTCACCCAAAAAGATATTCAAAAGGGACTAGATGCCCACATTGGTAAACCAGAAAAATACCACCTAATTCGCAGCGCCATTCCTATGGAACAGTTTAAACCGAACCAATCTACTAGAGATTATCAACGAAATCAATTTAACATCCCAACGGAAGCCATCATTATTGGAAATGTGGGACGCTTTTCTCCACAGAAGAATCCATTCGACTGGATCAAGATTGCTGGTCAAATCGGTCGCAAAAATCCACAGGTTTACTTTCTGCTCGTCGGTGATGGACCTTTACGAAAAGAAGTGGAAATCCAGATTGAAAAAGAAAAACTCTCCAATCGTTTCATACTGACTGGCTTAAGGCGTGACGTCCCGGAATTACTATCTGTGATGGATATTTTTCTAATTACTTCCTTATGGGAAGGATTGCCGCGCGTGATCCTTCAAGCGATGTCTATGAGACTGCCGATTGTCGCTAATCGCGCTGATGGCGCCAGTGAAGTCATTCAAAATGGAGTGAATGGTTTTCTATGTGAACCAGGTACTATCGATTGTGCTGTCAAAGCATGCCAGAAACTAGTTTCAAATCCGACCCTGCGTCATGAACTGGGAGAGAAAGGATATAACACTGTTTGTAAGGAATTCGATCTCGATCGAATGATCAAGCAGATTGAACAACTATATACCGATATATTATCAAAAAAGGAGTGACGATAAGATAACGCCACTCCATCCCATCCACTAGATCTTAGAAATTCTATTCCCAATTTCGTAAGAAATCTACCAGTAAACGAACTCCAAATCCAGTTGCACCAACAGGAATATAATCACTTGCTTTTTCTGTCATCGCCATGCCGGCGATATCCAAATGTGCCCAGGGATAATCAGTAAACTCTTTCAGAAATATGGCTGAGGTTCCCACACCACCAAATCTACCTCCGCTGTTCTGCATATCGGCGACATCCGAATCAATGGCTTTGCGATAATCATCCCAAAGCGGCATCGACCACAATCGTTCAAAGGTGTTTTGACCACTCTTAATCAACTTCTTTTCCAATTCTTCATCAGTAGAAAAACAACCCGCAGCCACACCCTGTCCGAGCGCAATCACACAGGCTCCTGTCAAAGTCGCCAAATCAATGACAGCGTCAGGCTTATATTGAGATGCATACACCAAACCATCTGCCAAGACCATCCTCCCTTCTGCATCGGTGCTGATAATCTCGATCGTTTTTCCATTACTAGCAGTAATTACATCCGCCGGTCGATAAGCATTTGCATCCGGCATATTTTCCGTGCAAGGAGCTATTCCAATCACTCTCAATGGAAGATCGAGGCTCCCAACAACCTTCATAGCTCCAAGGACTGCAGCCGCGCCTGCCATATCGGATTTCATCAATCCCATACGGTCAACTGGTTTGAGTGAAATACCACCGGTATCAAAAGTGATTCCCTTCCCAACCAAAACAATCGTGTCCAAATCATCTCGATCGGCGTTATGTTCCAAGACAATGAATTTAGGAGGCTCTCCAGCGCCTTTTGCAACCGCTAAAAACGCCCCCATTTTATGTTCCGCAGCCCAATCACGATCACCAAGAATCAAGTTAAACCCATATGCTTCAGCAATCTCACTAGCAGTATTAGCTAACATTGTCGGTGTAGCAAAATTGGCTGGCATATTCACAAGATCACGTGTAAGATGAACTCCTTGAGAGATCATTTGTGCCGTATGGATTGCACTTTTCACTAGTTCGGCTTTATTCGGGTCAAATTCGGAAATAGTTAACGAAGATATCTCTTTCTGGACTTCATCTTTCATCTTTGGAGCATTGTAACGATATAAAGCTAATAACGATCCTAGTACGGTCGATTCTGCTGCTTCATTTACATCCAAGCCGCCAATTCCAGAACCATGTACGATCGATGCGACATCTTTTGCTCCCAGATCACGAGCTCTCTTGATCGCGATCCCCGAAGCTCTTCGAACTGCTTCAAGATCAAATTTTTCCTTTTTTCCCAATCCAACGATCAACACTCTCTTGGCTGCAATAGCGCCTCGAGAATAAATCACACCGACTTCACCCATCTTTCCCGTAAAGTCTCCATTTGAAATGATTTCCTGGATAGCGCCATTCGTAGCTTTATCGACTGCACCTGTCGCTCCTCCCGGATATGTTACAGATTCAAATAGATTGACAATGATCGTATCTGCCTTAGATTCCTCAATCCGTCCGATTTCTACATTTAGTTCCATACTATCTGCTCCTGAAATTTTAACCTATTCTATTTCGTTGTTAAGATCATTGATCGCCTTGCCAACGTAACCCAATTCGCCCTCTCTCTTGATCAATATTAATGATCTGAACTGTGATCACTGCACCGACTTCCAATTTTAAACCCTTAGGAAGCTGTGAACGATGCAGTAAGCCATCTTGTTTAACACCAATATCGACAAAAGCTCCAAAGTCAACGACATTACGCACAGTGCCTTTCAAGTTCATACCCGTTTCTAAATCCTCCATTTTTAGAACATCGTCACGAAGGATCGGCTTAGGTAATTCCTGGCGTGGGTCACGACCTGGTCTAATTAATTGATCAAAGATATCTTCCAATGTCATCACACCGACTTGTAATTCCTGCGCAAGTTTATCTAAACCAGATTTATTCTTTAATGATTCTAAGGGTTCCTTACGTTCACGAATATCTTGATGGAGATCGATCTTAGCTCTATCTAATAATTGAGTAGCGATAGAATAACTCTCAGGATGGATCGCACTACGATCGAATGGATTCTCGCCGTTCATTATGCGCAAAAAACCGGCTGATTGTTCAAATGCTTTTTGACCGAGACCATTTACGGATAGTAATTCAGATCTAACATGGAAAGCTCCACAATCGTTACGATGGTCGACGATCCGATCTGCCATTTTCGGTCCAATTCCAGAGACTCTTTTTAGAAGAGCTGGTGAGGCAGTATTTAAATCAACACCGACAGCATTCACAACACTCTCTACGACACTATCCAATGTTCTTGATAATTCCTTTTGATCAACATCATGCTGATATAAACCGACTCCGATTGAACGAGGATCAATTTTTACATATTCAGCTAACGGATCTTGAACCCTTCGAGCGATGGAAACTGCTCCTCGTATACTTACATCCAAATCGGGTAATTCATTTCTCGCCAGCGGGCTTGCGCTATAAACACTCGCGCCAGCTTCACTGACCATTAAATAATGAATACCTTTTGTATCACGTGTCAACTCTGCTACAAGTTGTTCTGTCTCCCGAGATGCTGTCCCATTCCCAATCGCGATAAGCGTTATGGAATACTTGGAATGTAAATTGCTAATGATTTTAATCGAATCCTGCCAAAGATTGCGTGGTTCATGCGGATAGATTGTGCCAGTCTCCAAGACCTTTCCTGTCGGATCTATCACAGCTATTTTACACCCCGTCCGAAATCCTGGATCGATCCCTAAAATCGTATGCCCTACAATGGGAGGTTGTTTCAGTAAACCGCGTAAGTTCTCAGCGAAAACTTGAATGGCATGTTTTTCAGCTTTTTCCTTCAATTCTCTACGAACGTCACGTTCAATTGTAGGGATTAATAAGCGCTTTGCAGCATCCTCGATAGCCTGACCTAGCTGTTCAGCAAATGGTGATCTTTGATTGATCGAAAAAATTTCGGTGATTGATTCTCGCCAATCCTTCTCAGGTATCTCAATATGGATCCGAATTACTTTTTCGGTTTCAGCACGGTTGAGCGCTAATACTTGATGCGGCTTGATTTGTGATACTTGTTGGTCAAAATCATAATAAATCTCAAAAACCCCTTTTGGATCATCAGCTTCTTCAATCTTTTTTGAGGTTAATAAGCCATGCTCAAGTGCTTTGTTGCGGGTGTTTTTTCTAATATCCGGATAATCGCTGATCATTTCGGCGACAATATCCCGCGCCCCAGCTAAAGCAGATTCTGTATCTGGAATTTCTTCATTAATAAACTCTGCCGCCCATTTTTCGGGTGATTTATCAGTCGTATTTTGTTTGATGATTAAATCAGCCAGACCTTGTAATCCCTTCTCGCGTGCAACACTTGCTTTCGTTCTCCGCTTAGGCTTGTAGGGTTGATACAAATCTTCCAATTCAGTAATTGTGTTAACTGCCAACAATTTTAGATTTAATTCATCACTTAAATTTCCCTGTTCCTGTATTGTCCGAATAATTGTCTCTCGACGATCCTCAAGAGCTCTTCGTTTAGTCAACATTTCATCGATCTGCCAAAGTTGTTCTTCATCTAATCCCCCGGTTGCCTCTTTCCGATAACGTGCAATAAAAGGAATCGTGTTTTCTGCATCCAACAGGGAAACCGCAGCATTAACTTGCTGCGGTCTAATTTTTAGATTATTGGAAATCCAAGCTATATAATCCATAATTATTTTTTTAATTACCAACGTTCATAACGAACAAGTTCTTCCATGCTTTTACGCTCTTTTTCTTTTGGTTGGTCTGCTGCATAACCTAGAGGTGTAAAGATCAAAGGCTCAACATCATCAGGAAGATGTAAAATTTCCCTTGCTGCCTGAGCATTAAAAGCAGCTATCCAGCAAGTACCCAAACCTAGGGTTGTTGCCTGCAAGATCACATGGTCCATCACAATAGCGACATCAACATCCAAATATCGGCGTTTATCATACGAACGCACCCATCCTTTTGATGGAACCCCTACAGCACACAAAATGATTGGCGCTTGAACAAACCAATCTTTGCGATATATCTTAGAAAGTTCATCCTCACGTCCTTTAGTATGGATAACAATCAACTGAAATGGTTGATTATTGGTTGCTGTGGGAGCTAAACGAGCTGCTTCTAATATCGCATTCAACTTTTCATCTTCTACTGCTTTTGATTGATAAGCTCGAACGCTATAACGATTTCGTATCAATTCGTTGAATTCCATAATTACTCCTCTGCAAAGATTAAACTAATTAATATCCCTAGTTTACTATAGGTTTCTTTCTAATCGATGAACAAATCTAATAAAACAAAAGAATATAGGTCCGAAACGAATCCTCCCTTTTAGATAAGTTTCTTCCCTTCTACTTGAATATGCAACTCATAGACCAATAAATAACTTATCAGAACGACACAATGAGACCACTTCTCTAGAAAGATCATCCTAGATCTTTATCTATACTCGGAGAATTTCTATTACTAAATAATTCCATTGATATCATTGTTTACTTTTTCGATCACAATCTTAAGAATTATTTGTTGCTATCCCTATCTAAAAATTTCAGCTAAAGGTTAAATAATGAAAGAAAAAGTGGATGTAAAATTTTCGAATCACTTTTCGTTTTATTACATCCACAATATTTTTCCATTATTTCAACTAGATTTCTATCAAATACACTTTGTGCCAAAAACTATTCATCGATTTCCTTTACAGCCATAATAATGAAATTTCAGATATTTCGAAGTCATCTGAGAGAACAAGTCCATTGTTGGTTTTGGATTTATTACTAATGGAAGTAAAAAATATTCACTCCCATTACCTTCAGGATAATACCCTACTTCATAATTATCAGCTTCAGTATTAGGTATCGCAACTTGCCAATAAATCCAACCCTCATTACAAAAAGGCCCATCAATGATTTCCACTTCTGAACCGACATCCGGATAATTCAAATTTGGCTCAAACGCCAATCCCTTATTTTGGTATAAGCCAACTAAACCACCCGAATGAGCGATATATGCTGTGTCGCCGACATGCAAACGCGATGCCGAACAGCCAGTTAGTGGATAATAGATTTCCGCTGAAAATGGATCAAAACCACCAGATGAGACGTACTCGATAGAGGGTGTTGAAGTTGGAACTGGTGTTGGAGTAGATGGTGGATTCGTAGGAACAACAATTTGTGTAGCAATTTGTGTAATCACAACCACCTGCTCTTCAGGTTCCACGAATTGAGCCTCAATATCCGGGTTTTGCGCGCAAGATGAAATCACAATCATTAGAATAAATATTACAAGCATAATTATGCGTGTATTTTTTTGAACTTTTATCATCATAGTCTCCTAACAACCCTTTAGTGAATTTTTATTAAAGGATTAGTTATTTTGTTGGTAACAACCAATATTCAATCCCGTTTCCCTCCGGAGTATATCCAATCACTCCGTTCATGGTCTGAACTAACCATACAATCCATCCATGACTGCAATAAGGACCACCAACGATATTTAATTGTTGTCCTGGTTCTGCATAAGCCACGATTGTATCATAATATAAATCCATGCCATACCGTATTCCATTTGGACCACCACCAGGCGATACGACAGCTAGATCGCCAACATGTAATCGTGAGGCAACACAATTTTCCAATGGATAATAAATTGGCGCTGAGTATGGATCAAAAGTTGGTGTACTTGTTGGTAGTGGTGTAGGAGACTGCGTAGGCATGGGTGTCAAGGTTGGTTCTGGTGTAGCGGTGTACACAACTTCCGTATAGATTTGAGTGATTAATATTGTTTTCTCAATAACTGGGGTAGCTGTTGTTGTCTGATTACATGCGGAAATGATCAGTGATAATATCACAACCAAAATTATCGTGATTTTTTGTTTTGAATTCTTATTTATAATTAATCTATCTATCATATTCATAAAGAGTTTTACTTTCATTCAAATATTCCTAAAAAACAAAAACCTTTGTCCCAGAATCTGATTCTAAGTAATCAATATCGACCGGAACAAATGGATCTGTCCATCGATAAACCCATTTTGCGGCTTCGGGTAATAAATTGATACAACCATGGCTTTGAGGTGTGCCATAATTATGATGCCAATAGGTACCATGAAGAGAAACACCTGTCCAAGAAATATAACAAACCCAGGGGACACCAGGAAGATCAAATTCATTCCCTTGTAAATTTGAAGCCATATGCCTCGAAGGCTGCTTTCGTTCTACCAGGAACTCTCCTTTTGGTGTATCTCCTTCAAAATATCCAGTAGCAATCCGTGTGGTGAAAACAGGTTGTGTATCTTCATAAGCGATTAATCTTTGTTTGCCAAGATCAATCTCGATCAATTTATTCGTACACCTAGGTGAAATTGGTTCTAACTCTTCATCACCAATTGGTCGTAAATCATTCGCTTTTACTACATAAATATCCTCTGTTCGATCATCCAATACTTGATACCAATACTCACCTGTTATACCTTGGAAAACATAGGTAACCCAGTGTGTAGTGGAATAATAAAATCGATATTTTCGTTTCCATTGATTATTCTTAATCATCCAGGCTTGCGTATAGGGGACGGTTACTTCAAATAACATTCCGCCAGTAGGAATTTTCTCAATAGGTTCATTTTCTTGATTTTGAACCGGTTGAACATAAGAAGAATGTATCCAACCATCCAAGGTCCTTAACCATATTGGATTATGGGCAGGTCTAGGATCTCCCACTCTCTCTTCGAGTATCTCAACAACTGAGTCTGTTATATAATAACCTAATTCTTTACTTGAATTGGAAGGCTTCTCATAATAACGTAGCGAGTAAACAGTTCGTCCAAGCGTATATGATGGAGAGCGATTACCAAAAGGATCACCACCTGGAGGAAAATCCCGAAAAGCTAAACTGGATAACCCAACTGCGCTTATCTTAATAAAGTCTCGCCTTGTAATTTTTTGTGACATTCTTTATCTAATATGACCTCTTATGAGACCAAATCAACAAAACTTCAAGCAAAAATCAATATACTTGTCAACAATACTATTTTTCAATGCATTAATAAACTAAATGATAGACTTCATTTCGGTTCAAATCATAGCACAACAACAAAAAATGTGCAAATCCTTATCTTTGAGGTGGTACAATAAAACAAAACACTTTCTCCCATAACAGATTACCTGGAGTCATTCATGCGAAAAGATGGTCGGTTAACTGATCAACTTAGACCAATAAAAATTACACCCCATTATACTCGTTTTGCTGAAGGATCCGCATTAATTGAAATTGGGAATACTAAAGTCCTCTGCAATGTCACAATAGAGCATGAAATACCTAGTTGGATGAAAAGAGAAAATATAGTAGGAGGTTGGCTAACAGCAGAATATTCTATGCTGCCTCGTGCGACTCTAATTCGTACCAAAAGAGAAATTTTTGGACTAAAAGGACGAACGCAAGAGATCCGACGATTGATTGGCAGAAGTCTACGCGCAGCAGTTGATCTTGAGAAATTAGGTTCTCGCACGATAATTGTGGATTGTGATGTCTTACAAGCCGATGGAGGTACTCGCACCGCTTCAATCACAGGTGGATATATCGCTTTGGGGATCGCGATTAAAAGATTGATCGAACAAAAATTCGTTCCTGCAGATATTATCGCTCACAGAGTAGCGGCTGTGAGTGTTGGAATAGTAAAGGGAGTTCCGCTATTGGATCTCGATTATTCAGAAGAGCATCTCGCTGAAGTTGATGCAAATATTGTGATGATCGATCATGAAAAATATATAGAGATCCAGTCAACCGCGGAAAAAGAAGCCTTCTCAAAAGAAATGCTTGATCATTTACTAGAACTAGCAAAAAAGGGAATCGAGCAATTGTCCAATCATCAGGATTCTATTCTTAACAGGATGCAATAACATCCTGTTTTTTATCAACGATTTATTGAAGATAGGAAGAAAAATGCATGAAATAAAAAAAGAAGATATTCGTTTCTTCAGCGGATCGTCACATCCAAAATTAGCGCGCGAGATCGCTGATTATTTGTCCATTCCTCTTTCAAACACTCATATTTCAAGATTCAGCAATGACAATCTTTTCATTCAATTAGGCGCAAGTGTCCGTGGTAGAGTAGTATTTATCGTTCAGTCACTCACCCCCCCTGTGAGTGATCATATCATCGAACTTTTAATGATGATTGATATTGCCTATCATGCTGGAGCCCGAGAAATCCATGCCATAATCCCATATTATTCTTATGCAAGGTCCGATAAAAAAGACGCTCCACGCATCTCGATTACGGCACGTTTGATCGCTGATCTCCTTGTTACCGCTGGGACAACTCATATCATGACCATGACGCTTCATTCTTCTCAAGTACATGGTTTTTTCAGTGTTCCAACGGACCCTCTCACAGCCCGTAATCTCTTTGTTCGCTATTATAAAAACCAACACCTCGAGCCAAAGGATACTATTGTCGTATCGCCCGATGTCGGACGAGCAAAATCTGCAGCTCGTTTTGCAGCCATGTTAGACTTACCCGTTGCAGCTTCTCAAAAAGAACGTCTTTCTGACAATGAAGTACTGGTCACTGAAACGATTGAACGTCAAGTGAGCGGTTATAAACAAGCCATTATTTATGATGATGAAATTGCAACCGGCGTAACAGTATTAGAACTGAGCAAACTATTGGTCAGATTCGGTATAGAGAAAATTAAAATCGTCTGTACTCATGGTGTTTTCACAAGTAATTCTTTGCAAATAATGAATGACTATCCAACAATCGATGAAATTCTTACAACAAACACTGTCCCAATTCCTAATGAAAAACGAATTTCAAAATTACGTGTCATCTCGGTTGCACCAATTTTTGGAGAAGCAATATTGCGTAACTATACGCGTCGTTCAATCGGTGACCTTTTTAGCTTTGGGCAAGAAAATAACGAGTAAACGTTCCCCAATCTCAAATATACATAGCTAAGCGTTGAAAGTAATCTATCCAAGCATCAATATTCTAATGTTAGAATATTAAAAATAATTCACAATCATTCATTTTGATCATCTCGGGAGAGATAATATGGTTGAAGAAACAACTTTAATAAAGATCCTTGCAGAACCTCGCACCATTGAAGAACTGCATGTCCCTCAAAATATGATCATCGACCTGATATTTCGCCTTCTTTATAATGAGGGTAATGTCGCTTTATCTCGATTCGCTGAGGTATTAAAAATATCCAAAAGTATTATCGATGAAATATTAATGTGGATGCAAAAAGAACACTTATGTGAGGTGTCAAAAGCAACCGTCGAGTTGGGTCGATTGGGTAATGTCTATTCACTAACCGATGCCGGGGAATTACGAGCTCGATCTGCTATGGAACGCAGTCAATATATAGGTCCTGTTCCAGTTTCCATTCCGTATTACAACCGAGGGATTGAATTACAGACCAAAACTCATCAAAGAATATCATCAGAGCGGGTAAAAGAAGCTATTAGTAGTTTACTCCTGCCTGAAGATTTCCATCGTAAGATTGGACCGGCAATTAATTCCGGCTCTTCTATTTTTCTTTATGGACCACCAGGAAATGGAAAAACGACTATCGCGTTGGAAATTGGAAAATTATTAGGTGGAGCGGATGCGATTTGGGTTCCCTATTCGATTACAGCCAGCGGTCAGATCATTCAAATCCATGATCGTCTCGTCCATAAACAGATACCGATCGAACGTGGACGCACCGCTGAATTAGGTCGTATCGACCAACGTTGGGCTCTTATCAATCGCCCAGCAGTAACAGCGGGCGGTGAATTAAAAATGGAATCTCTCGATTTGCGTTTTGACCCTATCTCAAAATTTTACGAAGCCCCACTTCAACTCAAAGCAAATGGGGGGATGTTATTGATCGACGACTTTGGTCGTCAACAAGTCAGCCCGAGAGACCTTCTAAACCGTTGGATTGTCCCACTTGAATCTTTTATCGATTTTCTCCGTTTACAAAGCGGACAGACCATCGTAGTGCCATTCAGACAATTGATCGTATTTAGCACTAATCTTGATCCAAATGAACTCGTTGATGACGCTTTCCTACGTCGTATTCACATGAAAATTGGTGTCATGCCACCTAGTCACCAACTCTTCTTTCAGATTTTTACTAAAACCGCTAAAGACTTGGGAATACCTTTTGAAAAAGATGCATTCATCCATCTACTATCTCGTTGGTATAAACAAACCGGACGACCTTTACAAGCTGTACACCCAAGAGATATCCTGAATATCCTTAAAGCAATTTGCGAATACACAAATGAAGAACCTCGTATGACATCAGCATTAATTGATGAAGCTTGTGAAAATTATTTTGTTAATTGATCAATATCTTCTTCCCTCCTGAATACATAATTTTCTAATTAATCAGTTAAACGGAATTATTGATTTGAAATTTATAAAAAAAATAAGGTGAAAATAAAATAATGGCAAGCGTAAAAGAAGTTCTTTTACTTATTCATTGGTCTGGCTTTAAACATGTCTTGCGTATCCTAGCAAATTCAATAAAAAGGGATATTGCTAATCGAGCCTATCAAAAGGCCAACCAATCTTCAGACTATCAAGGCTCAATATCTCCCGGTAATATCCAAAGTATACAAGAGAATGAGACAGGTGCACTAATAAATTTTCAGAATGTCCAACTAGAATTCACTTTCATCGCACCAGATTGTGTACGAGTTGCTTGGGAACCAGGATTGAAACCAATCCCTTATGCAATCATAAAAAAAGATAGACCTATTGTGGATTACTTGCTTACCCAAACCGAAGAGGGATGGCAATTTACTTCTAGTAACTTAAGCGTTGAGATCCAATCGAATGGAAGTCTGTTATTTAAAGATCATCAAAATACAGTCATTAGAAAAGAGTATCCTCCAATTTTTCAAGGTAACCCCAAAAACTCAGCTTGGCAATCAAAAGCTGAGTTACACCCTGAAGAATATGTTTATGGACTTGGACAACAAAGTAGTCCATTTAACCTCCGAAATACCACTCACCGTATTTGGAATAATGATCCAGGTGGTAATTATGGACCTGGTTATGACCCAATTTATATGCCCCTCCCGATATACTTCAGCCTACAGTCCATCGGAAGTTATCTATTATTCTATGAGAATTCTTTCGCGGCTCAAATTCAATTCGGTGATATAGAAATGGGTGGCCGCTTAAAAAAGACAAAGAACCTTGAACAAGAATTCATCAACGCAGAATTCAAAGGCGGACAACTGCGCTATTACTTTATCATTGGTTCACCCCATCAAGTCTTGGAACGTTTCGCTGAACTTAGTGGTTATCCAGCAATGCCTCCGTTGTGGAGTTTAGGTTATCATCAGTGCCGCTGGGGATATGAGAACGAAAATCTAATTCGAGAGATCGTCAAAGGCTTCCAGGATCATGATATGCCACTCAGCGCGATCCACCTGGATATTGACTATTTGGATGGCTATCGCGTCTTTACAATTAACAAAGAACGCTTCCCTGACCTTGCCAAACTCGCTTCCGAGCTCGATCAACAAGACATAAATTTGGTCACAATCCTTGACCCAGGAATTAAACAAGACCCTGCGTATCACCTGTACCAAGAAGGTTTACAAGGGGATTATTTCTGCGAACAACCTGATGGCAAACCCGCAATCGGAATGGTATGGCCTGGCTGGAGCGCTTTTCCAGATTTCACCAATCCCAAAGCTCGTCTGTGGTGGGGGGAACAATATCAAAACCTGTTGAATCAAGGAGTGAGTGGTTTCTGGCATGATATGAATGAACCAGCCTCATTCAACGCTTGGGGAGATACTGCCCTCCCGCTTTCCACACAACATCATCTTGAAGGACGTGGAGGCGACCATCTTGAGGCGCATAATCTATACGGTCTATTAATGAACCAAGCCACATATAACAGCCTACGATCAATCAACCCAGAAACACGCCCTTGGATCCTATCACGCTCAGGTTGGTTATCAAATCAACGTTATGCATGGACCTGGACTGCAGACGCAGAAGCTACCTGGAGAAGCCTCAGAATGAGCATTAGTTCTGTCTTGGGAACTAGTTTATCTGGTCAACCCTATTCCGGTCCAGATATCGGAGGTTTCCGAGGAGAACCTTCTCCTGAGTTGTATACGCGCTTCTTTCAAATGGCAGCCTTCATGCCCTTCTTCCGCACACACTCAGCGGTTGACGCAAAACCCAGGGAGCCTTGGGTTTACGGTGAACCATATACGTCAATCATTCGTCATTTTTTAGAAATTCGTTATCAATTCTTACCCTACCTATATACCTTAGCTTGGGAAGCCCATAAAAAAGGACTACCTTTGATCAGACCTTTATTCTGGAATGATTTAGAAGATGATAGACTTTGGGGGATTGATGATGCATATTTATTAGGTAATGATTTATTAATTGCTCCTGTTTTGGAAGCAGGCAGCAAAGAACGACAAATTCAGCTACCATCTGGGGAGTGGATTGATTTATGGAATGAAACCCGCTATCAAGGTGCGGATAAAGTGACAGTTCCAACCAACTTGGAAGAAATCCCTGTCTTAGTGAAATCAGGCAGCATTATTCCGATGCAAAAAGAGGGTAAATTAGTCCTAAATATATTCATCCCAAAAACTGATACATATTCCAATGAAGCTCAAATTTGTGGAAAATTATACTCCGATAAGGGTGATGGATACGGTGAGTGGCGCCTAGATACTTTTTATTTCCAGCATGAAGGTAATTATAGGCATACGATCACCTGGGAAAGCGAAGGCAAATTCCCCTTTCCATTCCGAGAGATTGAGCTAAAATTCCTCGACTTCAAACGCAAAACCATTCACCTAGACGGAGAAGAACTACCGATTTTGAATAATACCATGGTGGTCAATAAATTCAAGAAACTGCAAATATCCTAAGTAAAAGAGGCAAAAATGTCACAACTCGTTAGAGAAAAAGTAACTCAAGCAATTTCGGTCCTCAACGAATTAAATATTGATGTATGGTTAACCTTCGTACGTGAGACAATCGCAGGTGGCGATCCGATTCTCCCCTTGATCTATGGCAATGATTTAACCTGGCAAAGCGCATTAATCATCTCTCGAACTCAAGAACCTGTGGCGATCCTTGGAACATTTGAAGCTGAGACCGCACGTAGGACCGGCGCTTATCCTCGAATTGAACCATATGACAAATCCCCACGGCAAGCTATTCTAAATACCTTAGAACAAATATCACCGAATAGTATTGCAATTAATTATTCCAAAGATGATGTCTTAGCAGATGGTCTCGGAGTAGGTCTTCATCATGTATTACTTGATTACTTACAGGGTACTTCGTGGATTGAGCGCCTTGTCTCAGCCGAGGAAATCATCCGCTCTGTCCGTGGACGTAAAACCAATTCCGAAATAACAAGGATAAAAAAAGCAATCGAAACTACTAATATTATCTATGAGCGCGCCTTCGAATACGCAAAACCAGGAATAACCGAAAAACAAGTGGCTGATTTTTTGCACCAGCAAATCAGTGATCTTGGTTTATCACCCGCTTGGGATGCCGGGCACTGTCCGACTGTAAACGCAGGTCCAGAATCCGCTGTAGGTCATGTCGGTCCAACAGATATTAAAATCGAAGCTGGTCACATCCTGCATTTTGATTTCGGTGTCTTGCAAGACGAATACTGTTCAGATATCCAACGTGTAATGTATTTTCCTAAACCTGGTGAAAAGCAAATTCCCATAGAAGTTCAAAGAGCATTTGACACTGTACTAATGGCAACCCAAAAAGCCGTCAAAGCGATTCACCCTGGAAGAAGAGGAGAAGAGATTGACGCGATCGCTCGTCAAGTAATCACTGACGCAGGTTATCCTGAATTCAAGCACGCAACCGGACATCAGCTCGGTCGATTAGTGCATGATGGCGCTGGTCTTCTTGGTCCGAAATGGGAAAGGTATGGAGAAACTCCTGATTATCTCATTGAAGCTGGTCAGGTCTATACAGTTGAACCTGGAATAACAGTTCCAGGATATGGTCATATTGGTCTAGAGGAAGATATTATTGTCACTGAAACAGGCGCTGAATACTTGACCGACCCACAAACTGAATTGATTGTTAGTAAATAAGTAATTAGAAAAGGAGATAATCATGACCATACGTATCCCTTTACCAGATGTAAAACGTATCGCTTTGATCGCTCACGATGGGCGGAAAAGTGATTTACTAGAATGGGTTGAATATAATCGAGAAATTTTAGCCAAGCATACTCTTTGTGCGACGGGAACCACAGGAAAAATGATATCAAAGAAAACCGGACTTAAGATCCATCGATATAAAAGTGGTCCGCTTGGTGGAGACCAACAGATTGGAGCTAAGATTTCTGAAGGTGCAATTGATTTTTTAGTCTTTTTCTGGGATCCGCTCGAACAACAACCTCATGACCCAGATATCAAAGCCCTTTTACGATTAGCTGTATTATATAATATTCCCACCGCTTCAAACCGCTCTACAGCAGATTTTCTCATCTCTTCCCCTTTTATGGAGCAAGCTTACGATCGTCTCTCTCCAGATTATGCGGCCCGCCTACAGGAAGCTCAAGATGATGATTAGGACTAGTGAATCGAATATCAATTGGAATCATTATTCATAAATATGCTAAAATGCAGCAGGTTTGCGATCAAGTATCAAAAAAATTTTATTTTTATTAAGTGGACTAAGGTATGAAAAACACTGTAAAAGCCGTCAAAGGTACCCGAGATTTTTACCCAGAAGAGATGGCAACAATCTCTTTTCTATACGAGACAGCAAAGAAAGTCTCTGAATCATTTGGTTATCAAGAGTGGGATGCTCCAATCTTAGAAACGATTGAGCTATACGCAGCAAAGTCTGGTGAGGAACTTGTCAACGAACAATCTTTTGTGTTTGAAGACCGAGGTGGAGATCGGATTGCTCTACGCCCCGAACTAACCCCTAGCCTAGCACGCTTAGTAGCTCAAAGACAACGACAGCTAGTATATCCATTACGCTGGTGGTCATGGGGTCCCTTCTGGCGTTATGAACGTCCTCAGAAAGGGCGCACACGAGAATTCTTCCAATGGAATATTGATCTAATTGGCGTGAATTCACCTGAATCCGATGCAGAGATGGTTGCTATCGCTGCATCCTTTCTCCGGGAAACCGGCTTACAACCTAATCAAGTTCAAGTCTTAGTCAATAATCGACAATTAATCGATTCTGAATTACAGGCGCTTGGCATACCAGCCGAGTCAAAAATAGATGTTTTCCGCCTGATCGATCGACGCGATAAAATGCCACCTGTTGAATGGAAAGTTTATGCTACCGATCTTGGACTCTCTTTATCTCAATATGAAGGAATTCTTAAGATATTAGAAGACCAAGACCTTTGGAAAAAATCACCAGACTTACTCCGGTTTTTTAAAACACTGGAAAAAATGGGAGTAGATGAGTATGTGCGCTTCGCACCACATATTATTCGAGGATTAGATTATTACACAGGTACTGTGTTTGAGGTTTGGGATCACCAAGGTGAATTCCGGGCAATTCTCGGTGGTGGACGATATGATAATCTCGTAGCGGATGTTGGTGGTGACCCACTCAGTGGGGTTGGATTTGCAATGGGTGATCTAGTCGCTACGCTTGTCCTTGAGAAATTCGACTGCTTACCCAAAACAAGTGGCAAGTCACCAGCGCCAATCTTAGTGACCGTTTTTGATGAAGAATCACTACCCGAGTCCTTCGCCCTGGCATCAGAATTAAGGAAAGCGGGATTGAACGTCGCTTGTTATCCTTCTTCTGTAAAAATCGGGAAACAATTCAAATATGCCGATCGCATGGGAATGAGCCTAGCTCTTGTATTAGGGCCAGACGAAATAACCAATAACACGGTCGCTATCAAAGACATGAGTAGCGGAAACCAAGATAATTGTCCTCGTTCCGAAATTACGCAAAGGATCAACAAAATGCTTGCGATGCAACCATCTTCATGATAAAATTCGTTTGTTTATGGTGCCTGTAGCTCAATGGCAGAGCGCCCGACTGTGGATCGGGTGGTT